>Ga0335074_10000131_pt1 | contig 122450 bp, 120 predicted proteins | sample Lox_Sample_23_FD_206715 | JGI IMG/M metagenome (GOLD analysis project Ga0335074, IMG submission 206715) | Soil microbial communities from Loxahatchee National Wildlife Refuge, Florida, United States - Lox_Sample_2.3 | ecosystem: Environmental > Terrestrial > Soil > Wetlands | place: USA...
TACGTGCCCAACGGACGTTCGCCCGGGTCCGAGCACTACGCCTACAAGCTGGCCTGGCTCGGGGCGCTCCGGGACATGGTGGCCGAGGGCCCCGAGGCGGCGATCGTGTGCGGCGATATGAACATTGCCCCCACCGACGAAGACGTCTTCGATCCGGAGGCCTACGTCGGTCACACCCACGTGACCGCGCCCGAGCGTGAGGCCCTGGGTCAGCTCACCGCGCTCGGCCTGCACGATGTGATCCGCGAGCACTGGCCGGAGCGGCGGATCTTCACCTACTGGGACTACCGCGCCGGCATGTTTCATCAGGACCTGGGCATGCGCATCGACCTGATCCTGGCCAGCCCGCCGGTGGCCGCCCGGGTCAAGGCAGCCTGGATCGACCGGCAGGCGCGCAAGGGGAAGGGGCCGAGCGATCATGCACCCGTGATGGTCGACCTCGACGAGGCGCCGGACGGAGACATCGGCCCGGTGGTGCCGCCGCCCTCCAACCCGGTCCGGCGGGGTGCGAAGGTCAAGCTCCCCCAGGCCGATCTGGCGCCCTGATCAGCGCTTGCGGTCGCGGTCGCGCGAGGGCTGAACCCGCTTCGGCTCCCCCGGCATCTTGGGATAGTCCGGCGGGTAGGGCATGTCGCCGCGCTCGTCGCGCTCGTACATATCGAGCAGCGGTGCCAGTGAGTACGCCTCGTCATTGATCGCGGCGTGGCGGTCGCCCACCTCGGCGAAGCGCGCCGGCATCGTGGCCACGGTGAACTGCTCGGGAGAGACCGCCGGCAGCTCGTCCCAATCGACCGGCGCCGACACCGGGGCGCCCGGCTTGGGCCGGATGCTGTAGGCGCTGGCGATCGTCCGGTCCCGGGCGTTCTGGTTGTAGTCGACGAAGATCCGCTCGCCCCGCTCCTCCTTCCACCAGTTGGTCGTCACCTGACCGGGAAGGCGCCGCTCGAGCTCGCGCCCGAAGGCGATCGCGGCGTGGCGCACGTCGGTGAACGACCACCGGGGCTCGATGCGCACGTAGATGTGGACGCCGCGGCCGCCAGAGGTCTTGGGGAAGCCGCGATAGCCGAGCTCTTCGAGCAGCGCCCGGGCCACGCCGGCCACGCGGACGGCGTCCTCGAAGTCGGTTCCCGGTTGGGGATCGAGATCGAGGCGGAGCTCGTCGGGGTGGTCGACATCCTGACTACGGACGGGCCAGGGGTGAAAGGTGATCGTCCCCATCTGAGCCGCCCAGCCGACGACCGCGATCTCGGTGGGGCAGATCTCATCGGCGGTACGGCCAGAGGGAAACTTGATCTCGACCGTGCTCACGTAGTCGGGCGCCCCGCGGGGAACGCGCTTCTGGAAGAACGCGTCGCCGCCACCCTTCTCCCGGGTCGAGAGAACGATGCCGGGGTGGACGCCCTTGGGCCAACGCTCCAGCGTCGTCGGGCGCCGCTCGACGGCGCGCATGATGCCGTCGTCAACCGCCAGGTAGTAGTTGACGATGTCGAGCTTGGTGACCTCAGCTGTGTGCTCGGTGGCGGGGAAGATGACCCGGCTCGGATTCGACACGCGAAGGTCTCGCCCCCCGGCGTCGAGCGTCACTGCCTCGGTTGCGGGCATACCTGAGAGTTCTACGCCAAGTCGGGCGGGCCTTCAGACTCCAGCGAGTGGACAACCGCGCCATCGCCGACCGGCTCGAGGCCTTTGCGGCGCTGCTCGAGCTCGCCGAGGCCAACCCGTACACGGCGCGCGCCTATGGCCGCGCCGCCGAGACGATCCGGGCGGCGCCGCTTGACGTGGATGCGCTGGTGCGGGCTGGGCGCGTGCGTGAGCTCCGCGGGATCGGCACCGGCATCGAGGCCCGGCTCCGCGAGCTCGTGGAGACGGGCGAGATCGCCGAGCTGGCCGAGCTCGAGCGTGAGCTCACGCCGGAGCTGATCGGACTGGGCCGGTTCCTCGGCCTGACCGCTCGCCGTTCGATGGAGATCGCCCGCGCGCTGGGGGTGAGGACGGCGGACGAGCTTCGCGAGGCGGCCTCGGCCGGCCGGCTCCGGGAGGTACCCGGGGTGGGCCCGAAGCTCGAGGCCCGGCTGCTGGAGGGGCTGGCGCAGGAGTCCGAGCCGCGGCCGCGGCGCGGGCTCCTCCTCAACCGCGCCTGGGAGCTCCTCGGCGCCATCGCTGAGGCGGTGGACGGCGCGGTGGCCGGGGACGCGCGGCGCTACCGGGACTCGTGTGAGTTCCTGTGCGTGGTCTGCGCCACGACCGATCCCGGTCCAGCGCTGGATCGCTTTGCCACTCTTCCGCAGATCGTGGCTCTGATCGAGCGGGAGGAGCGCCGAGCCGTGGGGGTGACCATCGATGGCGTGCCGGTTGAACTGGTGGTGGCGCCTCCGGAGAGCTTCGGGACTGCACTCGTCCGGGGCACGGGCACGCGGGCGTACGTCGAGGCCCTGGGCCGGTTGCCGGACGTCCCCGATGAGCACGAGCTGTATCGCCGCCTGGGGATCCCCTGGTGCCCCCCCGAGCTCCGGGAGCAGCCGTTTGCCGGCGAGCCGCCCTCGCTCGTCGAGCTCTCGGACATCCGCGGCGACCTCCACTGCCACACGACGTGGTCAGACGGGCGCTTCAGCGTTGAGGAGATGGGGCGGGCCGCGCGGGAGCGCGGCTATGACTATGTGGCCATCTGCGATCACACCCCGGCGGTGGGCGCCGTGCCGGGCCTCACGCCCGACGACGTCCGCCGTCAGGGGGAGGAGATCGCCACCGCCAACGACGTCCTGGCGCCCTTCCGGATCCTGCGCGGGATCGAGTGCGACATCCTCCCGGACGGGCGCCTGGATCTTCCCGACGAAGTGCTGGCCGAGCTCGACTGGGTCCAGGCCAGCGTCCACGGCGGCCAGAGGATGCCCCGGGCGGAGATGACGCGGCGAGTCGAGGCGGCACTGCGCAACCCGTATGTGCGCTGTCTCAGCCATCCCACGGGCAGGTACATCAATCGCCGGCCGGAGAACGCGCTCGACCTTGAGCGGGTGTTCGAAGTCGCGCTCCAGACGGGCGTAGCCGTCGAGGTAAACGGTCTCCCGCTTCGCCTCGACCTGAGCGGCGAGCATGCGCACGAGGCGCTGCGCGCTGGGGTCCAGCTTGTCTGTTCCACCGATGCCCATTCCGTGGGCGGACTGGCAAATATGGCGCTGTCGGTGGCCACGGCTCGACGGGGCTGGGCGGAGGCGGTGGACGTCCTCAATACCCGGCGGCTGGAAGAGATCCTCCGCTGAGTTTTGGTGCGGAGCGAAGTCCTAACCTCTGACAAGCAGAAAGGAGAGGACGATGACCGCACATACGGTTGGCACGCAGGAGGAATGGCAGGCCGCCCGCGCGGAGCTGGCGAAGCTCGAGGCTGAGCAGGCCGAGCTGGGACAGCGGGTCACCGAAGAACGGCGGCGGCTGCCCTGGGTCCCGGTGGAGAAGGAGTACGAATTCGACACCAAGGACGGGAAGAAGACGCTGGCCGAGCTTTTCGAGGGCCGCTCACAATTGCTGGCCTACAACATCATGTTCGGTCCCGACTACACGCTCGGCGCCTGCCCCGGCTGCACCAGCCTGGGGGACGAGCTGAGCGGGACACGGGTACACCTGGCCCACAACGACGTGACCCTCATCTGCTTCTCCCGGGCCCCGATTGACGAGCTCATCGCCTACAAGGAGCGGATGGGCTGGGAGTTCCCGTACGTCTCGACCTACGAGACCGAATTCGCCTACGACTTCGGGCTCGCGCTGCGCCCCGGAGCGGCCGAGTCGATCCCGCAGCTCAAGGAAATCCTCGACAACCCGCCGGAGTGGATGCAGGCGTGGGGCCGCCAGATCGGGGCCAAGCTGTCCGATGGCCTCCGGGAGACCCCGGCGTGGATCGCCTTCGCGCGGGAGAACGGGAGCGTCTTTCACACCTACACGGTGACCGCGCCCGACCCGTTCGTGGCGCCGTATCACGCGTTCCTGCTCGAGCGGACGCCGAAGGCCGTCGACGGCCCTCCCGGCGCGACCCGGAAGGACGAATACCCCGACTGACTCCGGGGGTAGGCTCGCCCCTTGATGGCCAAGGCGACGCTTTTGCACCGAGCTGGGCGCGGGCTCGTGGCCGGTGTCTTCGGGACGGCGACGATGACCGCCTGGCAGGAGCTCTCGGCCAAGCTGCAGAGCAGCGAGGGGGCTGGCTCGCAGGGCGAGTCAGATCCGTGGGCGCAGGCACCGGCCCCGGCAAAGGTCGGACGGCTACTCCTCGGGGCGCTCGGCTATGAGGTGCCGGCGGACAAGATCGATCTGCTTACGAACGTCATGCACTGGGGGTACGGGACCACCTGGGGAGCGGTTTACGGCGCCGTGATGGGCAACGCCGCCGACCGGAGGCCGCTCGCCCGCGGGCTTGGCTTCGGAACCTGCGTTTGGCTCATGTCCTACGCCCAGCTCGTTCCGCTGGGCATCTACCAGCCGCCCTGGAAGTACCCGCCGCAGGAGCTGGCGCTCGACCTCTCCTACCACCTGGCCTACGGTGCCGGCGTGGGGGCGGCCGGCGCGCTGGTCGAGCCGTAGGGGCGCTCAGCGCTCCGACGAGGCGTGGCGCGCCATGGCCACGTTGAGCTGCTTGTTGGCGATCAGGGCGGGGGTGGCGGCGAGGAGGAAGTTGAAGATCCGGTAGGCCACCACCGCCGCCAGCGAGGGGGCCAGGGGCATCCGGACCCAGTAGAGCGAGTAGGTCATGAGGAACTCGGTGACGCCCGCCCCACCCAGCGGCAGCGATCGGCGGGTGGCCGCGTATCCCGTCGCGTAGGCGATGACCACCTTGCCGAAGTTGGGGTCGAGCCCGAAGGTGCGCAGGCCCCCGTAGAAGGCGCCGATGTCGGCGGCCCAGTAGAGCGCCGTGCCCAGCCAGGCCCCGGCGTAGCGCCGGGGGCTGCGGCCGAGATGATGGAGCACGCTCACTCCCTCGAGAAGCTGCGCCAGCCACTGGCGCCGCTTGCCCCGCCGCAGCCAGGAGAAGCGCTCGACCCGACGCGGCTCACTCAGCCATAGCCCCAGGGCGAACCCCACCGGGACCGCGATCGCCCACGGCCAGAGCAGGGACGGGAGGATGTTGGCTCCAGTGACCAGGAAGACGATTGCCACCACGCACGTGAGCGGCGCCAGCACCGCCCACTCCAGCACTCCGAGCGCGATCACCGTCACCCGGGCACTCCGCTCGTCCTGGTGGATGGTCTCGAGGAACTTCTTGTCTATCCCGAAGCCGCCACCCAGCGCGAACGGACCGAATCCGGCGACGACGACGCGGGCGACCAGGGGCAGCGCCACCGTGCGGCCGTGCATGTTGGCCAGCGTCCGGTAGGCCAGGACATAGGCGGGGTAGGCGAGCAGCTCGGCGCCGGCGATCAGCGCAATCCATCCCGGGTTGAAGTCATCGAAGGCCCGGCCGACGGCGTCGGCGCCCGTGATCCGCGCGATCAGGAGGACGGCGATCGCGGCGATCCCCGTCGCGATGGCTGAGCCGACGAGGGGCCGGATACGGATCTGGCCGCGGATCGCGGCGATTTTGCTCGGAGGAATGGCCGCCAGCTTTCCGTCAGCGTCCTGGCACCCCGGCGTGCCAGACGGAGAGAACGAGGACGGCGGCGACCCCCATGGGAAGGACCCACCAGGCGGCGAGGCTGGTGCCGGCGATCAGCGCCGTCGCGCCGAGGGCGATCACCACTCCGGCGGCGATCCGCCAGTCGTCGCCGACGACGAAGTCCCAGGCAAGCCGGCCGAAGGAGGCGAGGCGGCTCATATCCGGAGTGCCACCTCATCGGACAGGGCAACACGGGCCGGAACCCGGCGCCGGCGCACGAGCGCGACAAGCGCGAGCGCGAAGAGGAGCACGGCTGGGATCAGTGCCAGCAACGCACCATCCCCGCCCGGCCAGTGCGCCCCCGCGCCCTCGGCGCCCCAGAAGGTGCCAAACGAGGTCAGCATGACGCCCACGGCGAACTTCATCGTGTTCTCAGGCACGCGCGAAAGGGGAGCGTGGACGGCCAGGCCGGCCGTTAGGACGATGAGCACGGCCGCTCCCGCGGCGGCTGCCGCGAGGCCGACATCGTGCTGGTTGGCGCCGAAGGTGAGGACGATGAAGACGACCTCGAGACCTTCCAGCAGCACGCTCTTGAAGGCGATCGTGAATGAGTAGGGGTCAAACCCGGGGCGGGTCTCACCGGCCCGCCGCGCCGCGTCGGTCTCATGCGCGTAGGCCGCCCGCTCGTCGTGGAGATCCTTCGCCCCGGTGGCCCGGAGTATCGCCTTGCGCAGCCACTGGAGCCCAAAGATCAAAAGCAGCGCTCCCACGATCACCCGCAGCACGTTGATCGGCAAGGCGGTGAGAGCGGGACCAAGGACGGCCGTCAGCGCCGCCAGGACGAGCGCTGCCGCGCCGACCCCGGTGAGGCTCGATCTCCAGCTTCGCGTGGCGCCGACGGCCAGGACGATCGTCAGCGCCTCGACGGCCTCGACCGCGCAGGCCAGGAAGACCGAGACGGCGAGGCCAAGCTCGGCGCCGGTCATCAGGGCGCGCCCGCCGGCTGCTGTGTGCGGCGCATGTCAGGTCAGCCTAGACGCCGAGCTTAAGCGCTTCTCTGGCCGAGCCGGGACGCGGCGAAGAAGCGCTCGATCGCCTCGTGGGTGCGCCGCGGCTGCTCAAGCTGCGGGACGTGTCCGCAATCCAAAAACAGATGTTCGGCCGTAGGTACGGCCTGCTCGACGTGGTGGGCGAAGGCGGCCGGCACGATCGCATCCTGCTTGCCCCAGACGAACAGGGAGTCGACGCGCAGCTCGGGCAGACGGGTCCAGAACCCGTCGGGGCCGTGCGGCTCCTCCAGATAGATATTCCGGGCCGCGGCGTAGAACGCGGCCCGGCCGGTGGGGCTCAAATACGAGCGGAGGAACTCATCGATTCCCGCTGAGGTCCATTCCTCATCCGAGCCCGGGATGACGCGTCGCACGATCGCCTCCACGATCGGCCGCGGGGCGGGCTGGATCGCCCCCAGCTGGGTCGGAACCCACCGCAGGTAGGGCGCCCACGGACGCGATCGCAGCCAGGCCAGCGAGGGGGCCAGCAAGGCCAGGCGGCCGACTCGGTCCGGGAAGCTCAGCCCAAGTTCGATCGCCACACGCCCGCCCATGCTGTTGCCGATGATGTGGGCGCGCTCGATCTCGAGCGAGTCGAGCAGCGCGACCATGGCGCGGGCGAAATAGGCGGCGTCGTAGGCACCGCGCAGGGGCTTGGCGGAATCGCCGAAGCCGGGCAAATCGACGGCCATGGTCCGGTACTCCGGGGCCAGGGCAGCCAGGGTGGGCAGAAACGAGGCTTTGGTGGCACCGAGGCCGTGGATCAGCAGGACAGGATCACCGTCGCCGGCATCCAACATGGAGATCCGCCCCACATCGGTGGCGACGCCCCGGATCCGCAGGCGGCCGGCTCCGCCCTCCGGGGCGGTGGCGGCGAGAAAGCCGACGCCAAGGTGGAGGTCCTTACGCACCCGGAGGCGGCCGGCGCGGAAGGCGGCCATCCCGTCGCGGAGATCGGTGGCGACCGAGGCCCAGGTCTTCTCGTCGGCGAGGAGCTCGGCGTCGGCGGTACCCGTCGCAGGCTCAAGCCGGGCCACTCCGTCTTCGATGACGACATCCTGGGCTTCCGGGGCGGCCCCCTCGATCCGGATCCTCGCCATGGCGCGCCCGACATCGAACACCCGCGCGTCGAAGCGGGCGACGAGCTGGTCCAGCGCGGAGCTCGTATTGGTGGTCATCGTGCCCACACTCATACCCGCGTGCCAAGTCTGGTTACGACGGCCAAGCTGCTAACCAACATCAGCCAAAAAACACCGGTTTTCGAAGCAGCCTCAGAAGGCTCGTACTCACCGACCGGCGGGCGGATCTTCACGAGAAGCTGCGGGACACGCCTCCGCGCGGGGGACGAAGCGGGAGAAGATGTCCGCCAGGGCGCTCACCTGCTCCTGGCTCAGGGGCTCGAAGAAACGCCGCTGGACCGCCGCGAAGTGGCTCGCCTGGGCGCGCCGGACGAGATCCAGACCGGTGTCGGTGAGGTGGCCCTCCACGGCTCTGGCATCGCCGCGCACGGGCCGGCGCTCGACCAGCCCCCGGGCCTCGAGTGCATCCATGATCCGAGATACCCGGCTCAGGCTGAGGCCGCATAGGCCGGCCAGGGCCGACAGCCCTAGGCTCTGGTTCTCAGCCGCGGCCAGTCGGGCCAAGAGCTCCAGAGCGCTGATCGTGAGGCCGTGCTCGGCCTCAAGCTCGGCCTCGAGCGCCCGGGTCAGCCGCTTGTGCGTCTCCAGCAGGCCGATCCAGGCGTCGGCATGGACCTGGTCCCAGCTCGCCAGGCCATCCTCCCCGAGGGCGTAAGCGCACTTTCCGGTGTCTGTGGGGGCGGTGGCTGACATATGCTTGCGCTAGCAATTTTAGCCTGGAGAAAGGAAGAAACCGATGGAGCGCGAGCACATCATCGAGGCGCTAGAGGACGGCATCCTGACCATCACGCTCAATCGGCCCGACCGGCTCAACGCGTGGACCGAGACGATGGCGCAGGAGCTGATTTCGGCCTTCGATCGAGCCGACGCCGACGATGACGTGCGGGTCGTGATCATCACCGGCGCCGGGCGGGCGTTCTGTGCCGGGGCCGACCTGGAGCGCGGGGGAGAGACCTTCGACTGGCGGACGCGAGAGAGCGCAGACGCCGTTCCGCGGGATAACGGCGGCCGCTTCACGCTGCGAGTGTTCGAGTCGACCAAGCCGGTGATCGCGGCCGTCAACGGGCCCGCCGTGGGTGTCGGGGTGACGATGACCTTGCCCATGGATATCCGCCTGGCTTCCGAGGAGGCTCGGTTTGGGTTCGTCTTCGCCCGCCGCGGCATCGTCCCCGAGGCCGCCTCGAGCTGGTTCCTGCCTCGCGTGGTCGGGATCAGCCAGGCCCTCGAATGGGTGAGCACGGGTCGGGTCTTCTCGGCCCAGGAAGCCCACGAGGGCGGGCTGGTGCGCAGCGTGCACCCGGCCGACGAGCTGCTCGATGCGGCGCACGCGTTGGCCCGCGAGATCGCCGATAACACGGCGCCGGTGTCGGTCGCGCTGGCGCGGAAGATGCTCTGGCGGATGCTGGGGGCCGAGCATCCGATGCGGGCGCACCGGGTCGACTCGCGGGCCATGTTCTCCCGCGGTCAGTCGGCCGATGTGGTCGAGGGGGTGACCTCGTTTCTGGAGAAGCGCCCGCCCCGCTTCAGCGACCGGGTGAGCGATGGCCTGCCCGACGTCTTCCCAGAGTTCGAGGCGCTGGAATTCGAGTGACGCCGGCGTCAGGCGCCCCAGGAGCGCCTGCTAGCCTGCTAAACTATTGCTTGCCAGCAGGCAAGTAATTTGACTCTTATGCCGACTCTGACCGTCACCCACGAACTCGAGACCGCGGCGCAGCTGCGGACGGTGATCGGGCGCCTCTCGCGGCGTCTGCGGAGCACCGCCGCCGCCCGCGACGCCGGCCTCACCCCGACGGCGATCTCGCTGCTCCTGACGGTGGCGCGCATCGGCCGGGTCCGCCTCTCGGAGCTGGCTGAGAGCGAGGGGATCAACCCGACGATGCTCTCCCGGGCGATCGCCGGCATGGTCCAGGACGGCCTGCTCTCACGCGTGAGCGACGAGGGCGACCGACGGGCGGCCTGGGTCGAGGCCACCGCGGCGGGACGTCGACTCGCCGAGCGCATGCGCCGGGAGCGCACGAGCGCCGTGAACCACGCGTTGGAGACGCTGCCCGAGGCGGATCGGCGGCGCATCGAGCGGGCGCTGCCCGCCCTCGAGGCGCTGTCCGAGAGTCTCAAGGGACGGTCGCTTTGACTCGGGTGATCCGAGTCGGCCGAACCACCTTCGCGGCGCTCTCGGTACCCAACTACCGCCGTTACTACAGCGGCCAGGCGGTCTCGCTGATCGGCACCTGGATGCAGATGACGGCCCAGGCGTGGCTCGTCCTCACCCTGACGCACTCGAGCACCGCCCTTGGCCTGGTGATCGCCCTCCAGACCCTGCCGGTTCTCCTGCTCACGCCCTACGGCGGGGTGATCGCGGATCGCAGCGACAAGCGCCGGATCATGATCGCGCTCCAGAGCGCGATGGGCGTGCAGGCGCTGATCCTCGGCCTGCTCGTGGTCACTGGGAACGTCCGCTTCTGGGAGATCGGAGTCCTGGCCCTGCTCCTGGGGCTGAACAACGCCTTTGAAAATCCCTCCCGCCAGTCCTTCATGCTTGAGATGGTTGGCCCCGAGCACCTGCGCAACGCCGTCAGCCTCAACTCGGTGCTGGTCAACTGCGCCCGCACGGTCGGTCCCGCGGTGGCCGGAATCCTGATCGCCACCGTCGGCGATGGCGTCTGCTTTTTGATCAACGCCGCCAGCTTCGTCGCCGTCGTCGCTTCACTGCTCACGATGGATCGCCGGGCGCTCCGGCCAAGCCCGCCCGCGCCGCGTGAACGTGGCCAGCTCCGCGAGGGCTTCGCCTACATCCGCCGCACCCCCGGTCTCGCCATCCCGCTCCTGATGATGGCCGCGGTCGGCTGCCTGACCTACGAGTTCCAGGTCTCGCTGCCCGTGATGGCCAGCCGCGGTCTCCATGTCGGCGCCACCGGGTTCGGCTTCATGACCGCGGCCATGGGCATCGGCGCCGTGATCGGAGGCCTGTGGCTGGCCGCGCGCGGACGGACCGGTCTGGTGCCCCTGATCATCGCCGCCTCGGCCTTCGGGTGCGCGATGGCGCTGGCGGCGCTGGCCCCGGGCTTGGGCCTGGAGCTGATCGCGCTCGCCCTCGTGGGTGCCGCCAGCATCACCTTCATGTCCACCGGCAATTCGACCCTGCAGCTCGGCACCGAGCCCTCGATGCGCGGCCGGGTCATGTCGCTGTGGTTCGTGGCCTTCCAGGGCTCAACCCCGATCGGCGGCCCGATCGTCGGCTGGCTCATGGGGGTGCTGGGGGCCCGCGCCGGACTCGGCCTGGGCTCCATCACCTGCCTGATCGTCGCCGCGGCCGGTCTCGCGGCGTGGCGGCACCAACGAGCGGTTTCCAACCAGCCCAGCTTGAGCGTCGGTACGGTCGGCTAGCGCCCGCGCGGGCCTTAGGCCCGACCCCTGGGACCCGCGCGAGCCTGTGTTCGGCAGGCTTACGCGCAAACTTCCCTGGACGTGCGTGCCCGCGGTCTTCACACGCTCAGGGCCAAGGAGTAAGGTCGGCCTGGGTCCCCTCGGGACGCCCACTGCGAACTTGGAGGGAGTGAGAATGAGCACACCCGTTTCGGTGCGCCTCAACGTCAACGGCGTCGAGCACCAGGTGGAGATCGAGCCGCGGTTGCTGCTCGTGCACGCGCTGCGCGACACCCTGGGCCTGACCGGCACCCACATCGGCTGCGATACGTCGAACTGCGGCGCCTGCACCGTCCATCTCGACGGCAAGGCCGTCAAGTCGTGCACGGTCCTGGCCGTCCAGGCGGATGGCGCCGAGGTCACGACGATCGAGGGGCTGGCCGGCGAGGACGAGCTGCATCCCGTGCAGGAGGCGTTCTGGAACGACCACGGCCTGCAGTGCGGCTACTGCACCCCGGGGATGATCATGGCCTCGGCGGCGCTGCTGGCCGAGAACCCCAACCCCACGGAGGAGGAGGTCCGGCACGGGCTCGAGGGCAACCTCTGCCGCTGCACCGGCTACCACAACATCGTCAAGGCAGTGCTCGACGCCGCTAAGACAAAGGGCGGCAGTGTGGAGGCTCCCGCGGAGGTGGCTTCATGAGCGCGACGCTGACCAGCGACGGCAAGTCCAGCTCAGGCTATGTCGGCCAGGCCATGCGGCGCAAGGAGGATCCGCGGATGGTCAGGGGCCGGGGCCGCTACATCGACGACATCGTCGTCCCCGGCACGCTGTGGGCGGCCATCGTCCGCTCGCCTGAGGCCCACGCCAAGATCGTCTCCATCGACGCGTCGGCGGCCACGGCCCGCGACGACGTGGTCGCCGTCTTCACAGGCGAGGATCTGGCCGGCGACTTCGCCGGCCCGATGGCCATGGCCTGGAGCCCCCCCGGAGTCGAGATCAAGACCCCCGAGTACTGGCCTTTGGCCCGCGGTCAGGTCAAGCACGTGGGCGACCTCGTGGCCGTGGTCGTGGGCACCGACCGCTACTCGGTGGTCGACGCGGCCGAGGACGTCGCGGTCGAGTACGACCCGCTGCCCGCGGTCGTCGATCCTGAGAAGGCCCTCGAGGAAGGCTCGCCGCTGGTCTGGGAGCAGTTCGGGACCAACAAGACACACGACTACGCGGTGTCCGGCGGCGACATCGACGCGGCGCTGGCCGAGGCCGACGTGGTCGTAGAGCAGCGGCTGGTCAACCACCGGACGGCGGGCGCGCCGATCGAGACCCGCGGCGTCCTCGCCGATCCTCACGGCGACAACGTCACCCTCTACTCGGCCACCCAGATCCCGCACATCGCGCGCTTCATCCTGTCGCTGATCACCGGCATCGCCGAAGACAAGCTGCGCATCGTCGCCCCCGACGTGGGCGGCGGCTTCGGAGCCAAGCTCCAGGTCTATCCGGAGGAGGCCCTGGTCCTGGCGCTGGCGCGCCGATTGGGTCAACCGGTGAAGTGGATCGAGACGCGGTCAGAGAACATGGCCAGCGCCCACCACGGCCGCGACCAGATCAACTACGTGACCCTGGGCGCGAAGCGTGACGGGACGCTGACCGGCTGCAAGGTCCGGGTCGTGGCCGACCTGGGGGCCTACCAGCTCCTGCTCACCCCATTCATCCCGGAGCTCGGCTTCCCGGTCATGGGGGGCTGTTACAAGATCCCCGCCATCCACGTCGCATTCGAGGGTGTGTTCACGAACAAGATGTGCACGGACGCGATCCGCGGCGCCGGGCGCCCCGAGGCGACCTACTGGATCGAACTGATGATGGACAAGCTGGCGCGCGAGCTCGACATGGACCCGCTCGAGCTGCGGCGCAAGAACTTCATCGGCCCGGATGAGTTCCCGTTCACCACGGCCCTCGGCATCGCCTATGACTCGGGCAATTACGCGGGCACGCTGGACAAGCTGCTCGATCGCTTCGATCTCGACGCCTTCCGGCGCGAGCAGGCCGAGCTGCGCGAGAAGGGCATCTACCGCGGCGTCGGCTTCTCGACCTGGGTCGAGGTGTGCGGGCTCGCACCCTCACGGATCGTCGGTCCCCAGGGTGTCGGCCTCCAGGCGGCATTCTGGGAGTCGGCGATGGTTCGCGTCCACCCATCGGGCTCGGCGCTCGTGTTCACCGGGACCTCGCCCCACGGCCAGGGATTGGACACGAGCTTTGCCCAGATCGCGGCCGACCGGCTCGGGATCGAGCCCGGTCAGATCGAGGTCATCCACGGCGACACCGACCAGGGGCCCTGGGGTTGGGACACCTATGGCTCACGCTCGCTGTCGGTGGGCGGCGAGGCGGTGGCCCGCGCCGCCGAGCGCGTCCAGGAGAAGGCCAAGCGGATCTGCGCCGCGCTGCTGGAGGCGGCGCCCGAGGACATCGAGCTGGCGGACGGAAAGTTCCGGGTTCGCGGCTCCCCCGACAAAGCCAAGACGATGGCCGAGATCGCGGGCGCCGCCCACATCCCGCCCCAGGAGCTCCCGACCGACATCGAGCTCGGCCTCGAGGCCACGGCGGCCTACGACCCGGAGAACTTCGTGTTCCCGTTTGGGGCTCACGCCTGCGTCGTCGACGTCGACCCGGAGACGGGGAAGATCAAGGTCGTCCGCTACGTGGCCGTCGACGACTGCGGCCCGGCCGTCAACCCGCTGCTGATCGACGGGCAGGTCCACGGCGGCATCACCCACGCCATCGGCCAGGCGCTGTATGAGCGCGTGGCCTACGACGACTCAGGCCAGCTCGTCACCGGGACGTTCGTGGACTACGCGTTGCCGACGGCGGCCGAGCTCCCGAGCTTCGAGACCGACCGCACCGAGACCCCCTCGCCGGTCAATTCGCTGGGGGTCAAGGGGATCGGCGAGGCGGGGACGATTGCCGCCACGCCGGCGGTCACCTCAGCGGTGCTCGACGCGTTGGCGCCGCTGGGGGTGGAATGGATCGACATGCCGCTCGCGCCCAGACGGGTGTGGGAGGCCATAGAGCAGGCCAAAGGAGGTGCATCGGCATGATTCCCGCCGAGTTCGACTACGTGGCGCCGGACAGCCTGGAGGACGTCCTTCAGGCGCTCAGCCAGGGTGGCGAGGACGCCAAGCTCTTGGCCGGTGGTCATTCCCTGCTCCCGCTGATGAAGCTCCGCCTGGCCGCACCGTCGCTGCTCGTCGACCTGCGCAAGGTCTCCGGGCTGACCGGGATCCAGCGCGCGAACGGCGGCTGGCGGATCGGCGCCCTGACTCCTCACGCCGAGCTCGAGCACACGCCCGATCTGGGCGTCATCGCGGTGGCCGCGGGGACCATCGCCGACCCGCAGGTGCGCAACCGCGGGACGATCGGCGGTTCGCTCGCGCACGGCGATCCGGCTTCGGATCTTCCGGCGGTGATGCTCATCACCGAAGCTTCGGTGACGCTGCGCGGTTCCGGGGGCGAGCGCTCGGTCGCCGCCGCGGACCTGTTCAAGAACTATCTGCAGACCGCGGTTGGCCCCGATGAGGTCCTGACCGAGGTTCACATCCCCTCGTTCGACGGCTGGGGGTTCGGCTATGAGAAGTTCAATCGCCGCAGCGAGGACTGGGCAATGGTCGGAGTCAGCGCCGTCGTCAAGGCCAGCGATGGCCAGTGCGAGGACGTCCGGATCGGCCTGACCAACATGGGGTCGGTGCCGCTGCGGGCGTCCGCGGTCGAGGAGGCGCTGCGCGGCCAGCCGCTGAGCGCTGAGACCATCGCCAGCGCGGCCGAGCAGGCGGCGGAGGGGACCGATCCTCCGGCGGATCTCAACGCCAGCGCCGAGTACAAGCGTCATCTCGCTCGTGTTCTGACCCGGCGTGCGCTGGAGCAGGCCGCCGGGTTGTCATCATGAACAGGTGACCTTTTCCCAGCTGGCGTCCGCCGAGGAGACGAGTGCCGCCCTGGCCAGCGAGGGCTACCTCGCCGACCGGCCGCTGGCGCTGGCCGTTCACCTCGCGGTCGTGCTCGGGCAGCCGTTGCTGCTGGAGGGCGAAGCGGGCGTCGGCAAGACGGAGGTGGCGCGGGCGCTGGCCGGCGCCACCGGCGCGCGGCTGATCCGGCTCCAGTGCCACGAGGGGATCGACCTGCACCATGCCGTCTACGACTGGGATTACGCCCGCCAGCTCCTGGCCCTCCGGGCCGCCGAGGGCGGCGTCGACGAGGGGGAGCTGTTCTCTCGCCGGTTTCTGCTCCGACGGCCGCTGCTCGACGCGCTGGAATCGGAGGAGCCGGTCGTCCTTCTGATCGACGAGGTCGACCGGGCCGACGATGAGTTCGAGGCCTTCCTGCTCGAGTTCCTGTCCGATTTCGCGGTCACCATCCCCGAGCTCGGGACGGTCAGGGCGCAGAGCCGGCCCGTCGTCATCCTGACCTCGAACCGAACCCGGGAGCTGCACGACGCGCTGAAGCGTCGCTGCCTCTATCACTGGATCGACTACCCGACGCCCGAGCGCGAGCGCGCGATCGTGGAGGAGCGGGTCCCCGGTGTCCCCGAGGCGGTGGCGGCGCGCGTCGTGGCCGCGGTAGGGCGGCTGCGCGAGCACGGCGACCTGTACAAGCTGCCCGGAGTGGGGGAGACATTGGTCTGGGCCCAGGCCCTGCTCGCCCTTGGTGACGGAGCCAGTCTTGATGAGACGCTGGGAGCGGCGCTGAAGGTCCACGAGGACGTGGTCCGAGTGCGTGACCGGAAGGTGCTCGAAGGTGTCTGAGACGGATGTGCTGGTTGACCGGCTGAGCTCGCTGGCGGCGGCGATGCGCGCGCAGGGAACCCGGGTTGGCCTGGGGGAGGTCCTGGCCGCCCACCGGGCGCTGACCGCGGTGGACGCCAGCTCACGCGAGGACACGCGGCTGGCCCTGCGCGCGGTCATGTGCTCAGACCGGGTCGACCTGCTGCGCTTTGAGCTGGCCTTCGCGGCCGTCTTCGGCCGCGAGACAGTGGGGGAGCTCGGCGGGCCGCTGGCCGACCTGGGAACGATCGAGCGCGAGGCCCTGCCGCACGCGGCGATCCCCGGGGCGGTGGCGCCCGAGCTGGTGGAGATGGGCGAGATGGAGGCGGTGCCCGCGGCCTGGAGCGATGCCGAGCTGCTGCACGAGAAGGACTTCGCTTCTTACACCGAGGCCGAGATGGCGCTGGCCCGCGAGCTGATCGCTCGGCTCGCCCGCCGAGGGCCAAGCCGGCTCTCGCGCCGGACCCGTCCCGTGCGCCGCCGGCGCGGGCACCAGCCCGACCTGCGGCGGGTTCTGCGGGCCTCGCTGCGCACGGCAGGCGAGCCGGTCTACCGGCACTGGCGGGCCCCCCAGCGGCGCCCCCGCCAGGTGGTGCTCGTGTGCGACGTGTCCGGCTCGATGACTCCCTACGCGCGCATGCTCCTTCAGTACATGCATGCCTCGGTGGCGGCCCGGCGACGCGTCGAGGCGTTTGTCTTCGGGACCCGGCTGACGCGGATCACCCACGAGCTCGAGGGACGCGACCACGATCGCGCGCTCGCCCGCGCCACCGCGGCGGTGTCCGATTTCTCCGGCGGCACCCGCATCGGTTCTGCCCTGGCCGAGCTCAACCGGGTCCACGGGAGGCGGATCGGCCGCGGGGCCGTGGTCGTGATCCTGTCCGACGGCTGGGACCGCGGCGAGCCGGAGCTGCTCGATGCCGAGATGGCGCGCCTGCGCCGGAGTGCCCACCGCCTGGTCTGGCTCAACCCACTGGCCGCGCACCCTGACTTTGAGCCGCTGACGCGCGGAATGCGCGCGGCGGTCCCACATACCGATGAGCTCCTGGCAGGTAATTCGCTGGCCTCGCTGGAGGAGCTCGCGAGCATTCTCGAGGAGATGTAGATCTGTGCGCGACGTACTTCCTGACATTGAGCGATGGAGCGAACGCGGCGACCGGATCGCCGTCGCCACGGTGGTCAGCGTGAAAAAGTCGGCCCCCCGGGCCCCGGGGGCGAAGATGGCCGTGAGCTCAACCGGCGAGATCTCCGGCGGTGTCTCCGGGGGCTGCGTCGAGGGCGCGGTGGTCGAGATCGCCGAGCAGGTGATGGCCGGAGCGCCGCCGCAGCTGGCCCACTTCGGGATCCCCGATTCCGACGCCTGGGATGTTGGCCTGCCCTGCGGCGGGGAGATCGACGTGTGGGTGCAGGAGTACGCGCCGAGCCGGTTCGAGGAGATCGCGCGTTCCGGGGGACGCGCGGCGGAGGTGACGCTGCTCGAAGGCGGCCAGCCCGGCGCCAAGCTGCTGATTGAGGCCGACGGCGGGCGGCGGGGATCGCTTGGTGCGCCCGAGATCGACGACGAGGCCGCCCGGGTGGCCGGCGAGCTGCTCTGGACCGATGCCTCGGAGCGACGCGGGCCGCTGTTCATCGATGTCGTGTATCCGTCGCCCCGGCTGATCCTGTTCGGGGCCGTGGACATCGCGGCTCATTTGTGCACCCTGGCCCGTGACCTCGAGTGGCGGGCCTACGTGGTCGACCCTCGGGGCCGCTTCGCCACCTCCGAGCGCTTCCCGGATGCTGAGGAGGTGATCGCCGCCTGGCCCGAGGAGGCGTTCGCCCGCCTGGGCGGGATCGACCCCGCCACCTCGATCGTCGTTCTCACCCACGACCCCAAGCTCGACGACGCGGCCTTGACGGTGGCGCTGCGTTCCCCGGCCCGGTTTATCGGCGCCATGGGCTCCCGGCGGGCGCAGGCGGCCCGGCGGGAGCGGCTGCTCGCGGCCGGACTGGGCGAGGACGAGCTGGAGCGCCTCTCGGCGCCGGTGGGCCTGGATCTGGGCGCGATCGCCCGCCAGGAGACAGCGCTGTCGATCCTGGCCGAGGTTGTGGCCGCGCGGCATGGGCGTGAGGGTGGACGGCTGGCCCTCGGGGGCGGCCGGATCCATGAGGTGCCTGCGTGATCGCAGGCCTCATCCTCGCCGCCGGCGAGGGCACCCGCTTCGGGCCTGAGCCGAAGCTCCTGGCGGAGCTCGACGGGCGCCCGCTCGTCGAGTACGCGATCCGGGCCCAGTGCGGTGTCGCTGAGCTCGAACGGGTGGCGGTAGTGCTTGGCGCCCACGCCGATGAGCTGCGCTCCCGGGTGGATTTTGGCCGCGCGGAGGTGGTCGTCTGCGAGAACTGGAGCGACGGGCAGTCGGCCTCGCTCCGCCGTGGGTTATCCGAGCTGCACGACGCGGCAAAGGTGATCGTGACCCTGGGGGATGAGCCGCTGATCACATCCGAGCTGGTGGCCCGGTTCGTGGCGGAGGCACCGGGAGCCCGGGCCGTGTACAACGGTCGGCCCGGACATCCTGTGGTCCTCGGGCCTGATCAGATTCGGCGCGTGATGGCGCTGGATGGGGACCGCGGCGCGCGGGACGTGCTGGGGGATGGCCCGAAGATCGAGCTCGGCGAAGCCAAAGCCGGGCAGGACGTGGACACCAAAGAAGACCTGGAGAGGATGCGCGATGAAGCTAGAGCAATCGTTTGAGGTCGACGCCCCGCTTGAGCGGGTGTGGCAGGCACTGGTCGACGTCGAGCGCGTGGCCCCCTGCCTCCCCGGCGCGGCGGTGACCTCTCGCAATGACGACGGCACCTACAACGGGACGTTCACGATCAAGATCGGCCCCACCACTGCCTCCTATACGGGCAAGCTGGAGATGCAGAACGTGGATGAGTCCGTCCACAGCGCGACCATGCACGCCCAGGGTTCCGACAAGCGGGGCCAGGGCGGAGCCACGGCGACGATCGTGTCGAACCTGTCGCCCGCCAACGGCGGTACCCGCGTCCAGGTCGTGACCGATTACCACATCACCGGCCGGCTGGCCCGGTTCGGGCGCGGCGGGATGATCGAGGACATCTCGGAGCGCCTGCTGCGTGAGTTCGCGGGGCGGTTGCAGTCGTCGCTGGAGGGAGGGGGAGAGGCCGCTCCGAGCGCTCCGGACGCTCCGAGCGCAGCGGCGAGCGCTCCGAACGCAGCGGCGGCTGAGGCGGCTCCGGGCGCGGCCGCCGCGGCGGTCGGTCCTGCGCCGCAGCCGGATGACACATCCGGCGGTGTCGATGAGGTACCCACCGAGGTGCATGAGGTCGTTCCCCCGCCTTTGTCGGAGGCGCCCGTCGCCGAAACCGCGGACGAGCCCGCCGCCGAGCCGCCTCCCACGGAGGTCGCGGCTGTCGCCGCGCCCCCGGCGCCGGAGGTCGACGCCGAGCCTGGTGCGCCGGAGGAGGCGGCACCGCCGGCTGAGCCCGAGGCGCCGGCTGAGCCAGCGCCGCCGCCGCCCCCACCGCCTCCAGCCGCCGCGGCACCTCCGCCGCCGCCTCCGCCGCCCCCGCCAGCGAACGAGCCGCTCGACGCCGGTCCGCTCGTCGGTTCGGTCCTCATTGACCGGATCAAAGAGAACCCGAAGCCGCTGATCGCCGCCGCCGGGGGCCTGCTGCTCCTGCGGATTCTGTGGCGCCGGCGCTGAGAGTGATGGTTTTTCCGCCTATATGGCGGAAAAACCATCACTCTCACCGTTAGGTGCGACCGCGCTCGGGCGCTAACCCAACCCCTCGCGCCCTGCCGGCTCCTCGAAGCTGGCCAGCGGCTGGAGGGCGACGAGTCCGCTGGGATTGATCATCGGGTGGGTCCGGTAGTAGTGGAGCCGGATCTCCTCGAAGCTCACGGTTTCAGCGACTCCCGGCCACTGGTAGAGGTCGCGCGTGTAGGGCCACAGGTTCTCGTACTCGATCAGCTTGCGCAGCGAGCACTTGAAGTGGATCTGGTAGACGGCGTCGAAGCGAAGCAGGGTCGTGAACAGGCGGATGTCGGTCTCCACCGGGTCGGGACCGAATAGGAAGCGGCGGTCGGAAAGCCGCTCGTCGAGCTCGTCGAGGGCGGCGAACAGCGAGCGCACCTCACGCTCGTAGATCTCCTGCCGTCTGGAGAATCCGGCCTTGTAGACGGCATTGTTGACGTTGTCGTAGATGAACTCGCTCAAGCTGTCGATCTCATCGCGGAGCGACTCCGGATAGAGGTCGATTGGGTGCTCAGCCAGCGGCGCAAACACCGTGTCGAACATACGCAGAATGTCGGCCGACTCGTTGTTGACGATCACGCCGGTCTGCTTGTCCCACAGCACTGGGACGGTCACCCGCGCGTCGAAGCGGGGATCGGTGGCGGCATAGGCCTCGCCGAGAAACTTGAAGCTGTTGACAGCGTCGGTGTACTCACCGCCCGTAAACGCCCAGCCGCGCTCGTCGCGGATCGGATCGAGGTAGGAGATGCCGATCGCGTCCTCGAGGCCCATCAATCGCCGGGTGATGATCGTCCGGTGCGCCCACGGGCAGGCGCGCGCGCCGTAGAGGTGGTACCGACCGGACTGGAGCGGGAAATCCGTCGATCCATCGTCGCAGATCCAGCGCCGGAAGGCGCTCTCCTGACGCCGGAACGAGCCGTCGTCGGAGGACTCCCGGCCGAGTGAGAAGGCCGGACTGGCAGGCGCAGACATGGCTCGACTCTAGCGGCACAGCTGGCTCGAGCTACGCGGCCAGACGTGGATTAATTGGCCGATTAGGGTATGTCGGAGGGGTTGTGGCTGCCACCTCGGATCTCGACCGCTACCGGCCCATAGCAAGATTGGGTGCCGGGGGTATGTCGACCGTGGAGCTCGCCGAGGACACCGTCCTGGGCCGTCGCGTCGCGCTCAAGCGCCTCCACCAGGAAGAGAGCATGAGAGGTCCAGCGCGGCTGCGGCGCGAGGCGTTGATCGGAGCCTCGCTGACCCATCCGAACCTGGTCTCGATCTTCGACATTCTCACCTCTGAGGACGGCGACGACGTGATCGTCATGGAGTACGTGGAGGGGGGGACGCTGGGCGAGCTGATCCGCCGCGGCAAGCCGGATACGGCCAATGCGATGCGGATCCTCACCGGCGTGAGCGCCGCTCTGGACGCAATCCACTCCCAGCGAATCGTCCATCGTGACGTCAAGCCGGGCAACATCCTCCTCGGCATCGACGGCAGCGTGAAGCTGGCCGACCTGGGCATCGCCGCCCTCCCGGACCGGACCCGGATCACCACGGACGGCGCCGTTCTGGGCACCTTCAGCTACATGGCCCCGGAACAGCTGGAGGGCGCTCGGGCCACGCCGGCAGCCGACGTCTATGGGTTGGCGGCGGTCGCCTTTGAGGTCCTGTCGGGACGACGCGCGCACACCGAGTCAAACCCGGTCGCGCTCGCCCACGCGATCTCCACCCAGCCGCCACCGGACCTGCGCAGCGTCTGGCCGGAAGCGCCCCCGGCGGCGGCCGACGTCGTGAGACGCGGGATGGCGCGCAAGCCGGACGCCCGACCCCGGTCCGCGGGCGAGCTGACGACGCGGCTTCAGGCAGCGCTTGAGCCTGAGACGACGGAGCGCATCAACCCTCCGGCACCTCCGCCACCGAGCCCCAATGCCGCGCCGGCGGCACCGCGCCCCAGTGCCGCGCCTGCGGCGCCGCGCCCAAATCCCACACCGGCCGCACGCTCGGCCTCGCGGCCGCGGCGGGTTCCGCCACCGGCCCCGACCCGTCGGCGCCGATCACGCGGGCTCGTTCTGGCTCTGGCCGGGTTGGCGGTCCTGGCCGTGGCGGGGATCATCATCGCCACGAGCTCGGGCGGCACCCCCACTTCGGGGACGGCGTCGACGCCCAAGACAGCGAGCGGCAAGAGCTCCCACCGGGGCAGCGGGAGCTCGGCGGCCGCGGCGAGCGGCACGGCGGCGAGCACGGGCTCGCCCGTGTCCGCGGTTGAGAGCTTCTACCACCTCGCCGCGGCCCACCAATACGCCTCCGCTTGGGCGCTGGCCGACCCTGCGTTCCGCAACCAGCTCGGCGGCTATCAGAGCTTCCAGAACGGTCAGTCCGGCGACCGCTCGATCACCTTCAACAGCGCCAGCGTGACCAACCAGTCCGGCAACGCGGCAACCGTCTACGTGCGGACGACATCGGTTCGCGACACCGGCACCCAGCACTGCTCCGGCCCGGTCAACCTGATTCGCGGGTCCTCGGGCTGGCTGCTCGATCAGATCAGCATCCAGTGCTAGCGCGGCCTGCCGCCGAGCCGTGCCTCAGAGCTGGCGTGATGACCAGAGCAGCGCCGACAGCACCACGGTGACGAGGGCGACGACGAGGCCCACGATCCAGCCCTGAACGTTGTTTGAGCCGAGCACGGCTCCGAGGAGCACGCCGATCCCGACGATGCCACCCGTGGCCACCAGCCGGATCAGCACCCGCTCGACGACAAACCGTCGTCCCTGGCGGCCCGGGAGCATGTTCCCGCGCGGGGCCTGAGATTCCTCGGTGCCCGTGGTGGGCTGCTCGGCCGGTTCGGCGCCCCGTTCAGTGAAGCTCATGCCGCAGTTATCCCCAATTTGCGCTCGGCTTACGCGGCGGCGCGAAGGCTGGCCAGTGGCGGTCGCTCCACCTGCTCTGTCGCCCGGGTCTCAAGGTCTGAGGTCTCCGGGGCGGTGAAGCCGAGCGGCAGCGGACCCTCCAGGCGTCCCTCGCGCTCCAGCCGCGAGGCCACCGCCCGCAGAACGGCGAAGGCCATTGGTCCGAGGTCGCGCAACGGCTGGTGTGCGTTCTGGCGGACCTTAAGGTCGACCTGGGCGATCCCCTCGAGTCCGACCGCCTCATAGGCATCGAGGAGCAGCGCGACGTCGACCCCGTAGCCGGTGAGAAAGGGCAGGCTCTCGAGCAGCTCACGGCGGGCGGCGACCTCACCGGCCAGCGGCTGCTCGACACCCACCAGGTCGGGATAGAACAGGTTGAGCAGGGGCCGCGCGGTCAGCTCCGTCACGCGGCCGCCGCCGTCAGGGAAGACGCGGTCGCCAACCCGGAAGGGACGCCGGTAGCAGCCCTTGACGAACGAGATCTCAGGCCGGCAGACGAGCGGCCCCAGGAGCCCGCAGGCGAAGTGCTCGCCGAAGCTCTCGGAGTCGGCGTCGAGAAAGCAGACCAGCTCGCCGTGCAGGATGGCCAGGGCGCGCCACATCGCGTCGCCCTTGCCCAGCACGGGCCCGAGCTCCGGCATCAGCTGCTCCTGTTCGAAGACCTCGGCCCCGAGGCGCCGGGCGATGTCCGCGGTCCCGTCGGTCGAATCGTCGACCACGACCAGCTGGTCGACCGCACCGAGCTCGCACAGCGGCAGCAGCCGCTCCAGGATCGCGCCGATCGTCCGCGCCTCGTTCCGGGCCGGGAGACAGAGCGAGATCGTCGTCTCCCGTTCGGCGGCCAGGCGCTGGGCGGGGAACTCGCTGTGGCTGAAGGTGTGGCTGCGGTGCCAGGTCCGCGCGCGCAGGGACATCGAACACAGGATGACAGCCGGGGCGGCTTAGACTCCCTGGCGTGGGGGCGAGCGAGATTAGGTACGCGCGCAATGGCGAGGTCAGCATCGCCTACCAGACGGTCGGCGACGGGCCGCTCGACCTGGCCCTGGTTGGCGGGTTCGTCGGGCATCTCGAGATTCTCTGGGACTCGCCGCCCGCGGCTCGGTTCCTGGACCGGCTGGCCTCTTTCTCCCGGGTCATCCTGTGGGACAAGCGGGAGCAGGGACTCTCCGATCGTCTCGGCCAGCCGCCCACGCTGGAGCAGGGAATGGACGACCTGCATTGCGTGCTCGACACGGTGGGATCGGAGCGAGCGGCCCTGCTCGGCGTCTCCGAGGGCGGGCCGATGTCGCTGCTGTTCGCCGCCAGCTTCCCGGAGCGGGTGAGCAGCCTCGTCCTCTACGGAACCTACGCCAGGATGACTCGGGCCGATGACTATCCCGAGGGCATCCCACGGAAGGCGCTGGATCGTTTCCTGGCCTCGGTACAGACCGACTGGGGCGGCCCTGGCGCATTCGCCCTGTGGGCCCCCAGTGCCGCGGGGGACCAGGAGGCCGAGCGCCATTGGCGGCGCCTGGTCCGCTCCGGCACGAGCCCGGCCGCCGCCTCCGCGCTGATCCGCATGTACTACGACATCGACGTCCGGCCGGCCCTGCCCGCCGTCACGGCACCGGCGCTAGTGCTCCACCGGCGCGATGACCGCGTGGTGCCGGCGGCGATGGCCCAGGCCCTGGCGCGCGACCTTCCGGGCGCCCGCTATGTGGAGCTCGACGGGGCCGATCACCTGCCCTGGACGCAGAATCCAGACGACCTCGTCGACGAGATCGAGGAGTTCGTCACCGGTACCCGCCGCGAGCGTGAACCCGAGCGGATGCTGGCCACGATCGTCTTCACCGACATCGTCGGCTCGACCGAACGCGCCGCTGACGCCGGCGATCGCGAGTGGCGGCGCCTGCTCGAGCGCCATGACGAGCTGGTTCGGCGCCACCTGAGCCGGTACCGGGGGCGAGAGATCAAGCAGCTGGGAGACGGCTTTCTGGCTGCCTTTGACGGCCCCGCCCGGGCCGTCGAGTGCGCGGCGGCGATCGCCGACGGTGTGCGACCGCTCGGGATCGAGGTGCGGGCCGGCGTTCACACCGGTGAATGCGAAGTTCGCAATGGCGACCTGGCCGGCATGGCGGTGCACATTGGCGCTCGGGTGGGGGCGTGTGCGGAGTCTGGAGAGGTCCTTGTGTCCGGAACCGTGAAGGACCTCGTGGTCGGCTCCGAGCTCCGCTTCGAGGACCGGGGCACGCGGGAGCTGAAGGGCGTGCCCGGGGAGTGGCGGCTCTACGCCCTCGCCCGCACCGGCTGACCCAGGCCGCGACCTCTATCGTCAGCGGGGCATGTCTGTGAAGTCTCGCCTGCCCCCGTTTGCCGTCAAGCGCGGCGACGCGGCCCGCCGGCGGCGCGGTCGGTCTCCTCGACCGGCGCGGGCGCCGCTCCCCCCGGGGGCGTGGAGCCGGCTGTGGGCGTGCACCGCCGCGGCCGCCCTGCTGCAACTGGACGGAACCCTGATCACGGTCGCGCTGCCGTCGGTGGCGCGGAACCTGCACGTCTCGGGCGGCTCCACGGCGATCGTGCTGAGCGCCTATTTCCTCGCCTATGCGTTGGCTTTGCTGCCCGGGGGGTCGCTCGTCGACCGCTTCGACGCCCGCCGCCTGGCCCTGTTTGGGCTGGGTCTGTTCGCGGTCGGTGCCGCCGCCGGTGCGCTGGCGCCGACGATCGCTTTTCTTGTCGTGACTCGGGTGGTTCAGGGAGCCGGGGCAGGGCTGGTGAGTCCGGCCGCCCTGGCGGGCGCGGTCAGTGGCTTTCCGCCCGAGCGGCGCGGGGGCGCGCTCGGGATCTGGGGGGCAAGCGCGGGGATCTCGAACCTGCTGGGCCCGCTCATGGGGGGGATCCTCACCGTGGCGCTGGGCTGGCGCGCCGACTGGTGGGCCCTGGTGCCGCTGGCGCTGATCGCGGCGGCCGGGATCATGCGCTTCCTGCCTCCGACCGTCCACGGCGAGGACACCAGCCATCCGGTCCTGAACGGAATCGTCGTGACTGCGTCCCTGGTCGCGGCGCTCACGTTCGCGGTCATGATCGGGAGCTTCTACCTCGCCGAGCAGTACCTGCAGCGCGCCGCCGGCTTCTCGGCTCTGGGCGCCTCGGCCGTGCTGGTCGTGGTGGCACTGCTCGTGGGCATCGCAGCTCCGGTCGCCGGCAAGCTGGTCGACCGGTACGGCGAGCGGGTCCCGGCGGTGGCCGGGTTCCTGGCCGCCGCGCTGGGGCTGCTCATCTTGGGAATCCCGGGTGTACCTCTGCACAGCCCCGTCACCGTCCTTCCTCTGATTCCCATCGGGCTTGGGCTGGGGATGCTCTTCGTTCCCACCTCGCGGGCGGCGCTGAATGCGACCCCGGCCGCCTCCCATGGCCGGACATCCGCCCTGCTGTCGATGGGACGCCTGCTCGGGGCGGCCGTCGGCGCCGGGCTGGCCGGGGTGGCGCTGGCCGCCGGCGTCACCGACTCGACCGTCCACACCACGCTCCTGATCGCCTGCGCAACCTGTCTGTTCCTCGGCGTCCCCGCCGCCATGCACCTGGGTGGCGAGCCGGCCCATCCGACCCTCGTGTCTGAGGGATAGGACCGGGCCGGCTTCGGCCGGAGCGAATAGAGTGCCGGTTGCTTCCGTGCGCTGCGCCTGTATCGACATCGGCTCGAACACGACGCGACTCCTGGTTGCTGAGTGCGCGGCGGAAGGGATCTCCGAGGTGCACCAGGAGCGCGCCTTCACCTACCTGGCCTGGAGCGGCCTGCCCGACGGCGCGATCGCGCCCGGGAAGCTCCAGGAGGTCTCCGATGTGGTGAGCGCACAGCTCCTCACCGCGCGGCGTCTGGGATGCGAGCTCGTGCGCGCGGTCGGCACCGCGGCCATCCGCCGTGCCCCCAACGGCGCCGAGCTGGCCGCCGTGGTCCGCGAGGCGTGCGGGCTCGAGGTGGAGATCCTGACCGCCCAGGAGGAGGCCCGGCTTGCCTTCATCGGCGCCGCGCGGACCCACGGGCACGTCGGCGCCGGGGCCCTCGGCGTGGTTGACGTGGGGGGCGGATCTTCCGAACTGGTGGTCGGGCAGGCGCCGGATCAGGTGGCATGGTCGGCTTCGTTCCCGCTCGGCTCCGGAGACCTGGCGCGCCGGCACCTTGTCTCAGATCCCCCCACACCAGCGGAGATCGCTGATGCCCGCCGTGAGGTCGACCAGACGCTGGGGGAGATCGACGTACCCCAGCCCGCTGAGGCGGTGGCTGTGGGCGGCAGCGCGGCCTCGCTCTCGCGGCTGGCGGGGCGGCTTCTCGACGCCGCCGCGTTCGCCCGTGCCCTGGCCGATCTGATCGCGGCGCCCGGCCAGGAGGTGGCTCGGCGTTTCGGGGTCGAGCTCGAACGGGTGCGCCTGCTCCCGGCCGGACTGGTCATCCTCCAGGCGGCTTCGGAGCGCTTTGGCGCACCTCTGGCCGTGGCCGGCGGGGGCCTCCGAGAGGGTGTTCTCATGGAGGTCGCGGGTGGCTGAGGGCGACGCCGCTTCCCCTCCCGAAGAGGACCTCCCGGTCACCCGGGCCGACGAACCGCTCCCGCCCCGGGAGGCGATCGCCGACATGCGCGTCCGGGTACCCACGCGGGGGAACCGGAAGCTCGAGGCGCTGCTCGCGGCGGTCAACGACGATCCCCAAATCAAGGCGCTCTGGCACGTCTCGGCGGTCAACGCCACGCGACGCCTGGGCATGTCGGACCACTCCTGGGTCCACATCCAGATCGTCCTCAACATCGGCCTGCGCCTGGGACGATTGCTGTTTCGCCGTGGCGTGATCCCGAGCGTGGTGTCCGATTACGGGATGAACGAGCGAGACGCCGAGGTGGTGATCGCCGCCGGCTGCCTCCTGCACTGCGTCGGGATGGCCATCCATCGTGAGGACCACGAACGCTTCAGCCTGTTCCTGAGCGCGGACAAGCTGGGCGCGCTATTGGCCGGAGCGTACGAAGAACCGGAGCGAACCATCATCGCCGCCGAGTCTCTGCACGCGATCATCGGCCATCGGCGCAAGGGTCACCCGTTCACCGTCGAGGCAGGGATCGTACGCGTGGCCGACGCGCTGGATATGGCCCGTGGGCGCTCGCGCGTGCCCTTCGAGTCCGGCCACCAGAACATCCACTCACTCTCCGCGTACGCCATCGAGGAGGTGAAGATCTCGCCCGGCCGAGACCGTGCCGTCAGGGTCGAGATCAACATGTCCAACAGCGCGGGGATCTTCCAGGTCGACGAGCTGCTCGCGACCAAGCTCCGCGGCTCCGGCCTGGAGGAGCACATCGAGGTGATCGCCCGGATCGAGGCCGAGCACGAGCAGCGCCTGCTCCCGGTGTTCCGCATCTAGGCCACGGCACAATGGGGAGCGTGGGCGGCCTCGACCTGGACGAGCTGCGGCGACTGCGCCACGCGCGTGACCGGATGGACCGCGAGTACGACCGCCCCCTCGACGTGCCGGCGCTGGCCCGGACGGCCCTGATGTCGACGGCGCACTTCAGCCGGCGCTTCCGCGAGGCCTATGGCGAGACGCCGTACTCGTACCTGCTGACGCGGCGGATCGAGCGGGCGGCGGCCCTGCTGCGGCGCGGGGACATGAGCGTGACCGAGGCCTGCTTCGCGGTTGGCTGCACAAGCCTGGGCTCGTTCTCGGCCCGTTTCACACGGGTCCTGGGTGAGACCCCGAGCGCGTACCGCGCCCGAGATCACCGCGAGCTGGAGGTCATGCCCGGGTGCGAGGTGATGGTGCTGACCCGGCCGCGCAAGCCGAGCAGTTTCGAAGAAGCAACCACAGGCGCACCCGGCTAGGGTCGCGTCGATGAGCGTTTCCCTCAGTGCCGTCCACGTCCTCGTCGACGACGTGGACGCCGCCCTCGCCTTCTATCGCGACACCTTGGGCCTCACCGTGCGCAACGAGGTTGGGCGCGCCGGATTTCGCTGGATCACGCTGACCACCGACACCCAGCCGGAGATCCAGATCGTGCTCTCAGAGCCCCACGCCGGCCGCTCGCAGGCGGATGGCGACGCCCTGGCAGCGCTGCTCGCCAAGGGAGAGCTGCGCCCCCTGCACTTCAGCACCGATGACCTCGACGGAACCTTCGAGCGGATCGCCGAGACACCACGCGCCGAGGTGGTGCAAGAGCCGACGAGTCAGCCCTGGGGCGTCCGCGACGGGGCCGTACGCGACCCCGCGGGCAACTTCCTCCGTATCGAGCAGGGCTAGGCCGGGCGCTACCAGCCGCCGCGCCAATCGGCGCTGGCGGCGCGACGCTTCGCGGCGTCCATCCGGGCGTGCTTGCGCCGGTCAAGGCGCCACTGGATGAGCGAGAAGAGGACGATGATCGTGGGGAAGAAGATGATCACCACGTACATGGCGTAGGTGATCCCCTTGTCCGTGGTCTCGCCGTACCAGCCCTCGCCGCTGTAGGCCTTGTCTGCCAGGGCAGCCGGCGCTAGCACGAGCAGTGTGACGCCGAAGCCGATCAGGGCGCTGAAGAACCTGGCTCGCCGCATGCCGGCCGGAGGTTACCTGACCGCCTCGGCAGCCTCCACGCCGGAAGGCGGGCTCACGGCCTCGAGCGCCTGAAGCAGGTAGGGGTTGTAGTCGGCGGCGCTGCTGACGATGTCGAGGTGGTCGATCGGCGCCTCGAACGTCCTCTCGCCGGCCGCCGCAGCCAGCTCGCGCTGCTTGCGCACCGGCACAACCTGGTCCCGGCTCGTGATCAGCACGGCGAGGGGCGGAAGGACGCTGCCCAGCCAGGGACGCGAGTCGAAGCGCCCGAGCTCCCGACCGGCCTCTGCGATCTCCCGGGCCGAGTGGCGCATCATCTCCGACTGGGCCCAGACCGTGTTCTGGTTGCTGGGAAGACCGGCGCGGCGGAAGCCGGCTCGCCAGAAGGCGCGCGGTGCCAGCGAGAGGCTGAGACCAAGCGCGCCCATGGCCCGAAAGGCCCGGCGCGACTCCGGGTCCTGCCAGTGCTGAGCCGTCCCGCTCAGAACCACACCCTGGGCTACGTCGGGATGGTCACGGGCCACGAGCTGGGCGATGGCGCCGCCCATCGAATACCCGACGATGAGCGCCGGGGCCAGGCCGAGCGTACGCAGCACGCCGGCCGCGTCGGCGGCGCAGTCGGCCAGCCGGAAGGGGACCAACGGACGCAGCCCGCGGCCGTGCCCGCGGTGGTCAATGGCCAGAATGCGGTAGCCGGCCTCGCTCAGCGCGGTGTAGGCGCCGGCCCAGTTGAGATCGGCGCTGGCCATCCAGCCGTGAAGCAGCATCACGACAGGCCCCTCGCCGCCCGTGTCGCGGATGAAGAACTCGCCCCGGCCGGGCACCAGGACGGTGCGGGCGGGCGGCATCTCGAACGGGGGCACGGGGGGCCAGGGAGGCTGAGGGGCGCGCCAGGGACGTCGCATCCAGGCCATCGTACCCAGCCGATCGAGGTGTCTCACCCTCCTACCATCTGGCCTGAAATGGCGGTGGTTATCGCATCGGATCTGGGCAAGGACGTGGCCGGCGAGCCGCTGCTGCGCGGCATCTCGTTCAAGCTTGAGCGCCGGGACCGGATGACGCTCTCCGGGCGCAACGGGGCCGGGAAGACGACGCTCCTGCGGATGCTCGCCGGCGAGGCCTCGGTCGACCAGGGCGAGCTCGTCTTCTCCAAGGGGGTCAAGGTGGCCCTGCACGATCAGCGCCCACCGCGGGAACGGAACCTGACACTGCGGGAGTACGTCCTCTCCGGCGCCAAGGAGCTGGTGGCGATCGAGGCCGAGCTCTCCGCGCTCGAGCAGGCGATGGCCGAGGGGGCCCACGACGAGGCGACGCTCGAGCGCTACGCCCAGGCTCAGGCCCGGCTTGAGAACGCCGGCGGCTATGGCTGGCGCCAGCACGCCCTGGCCACCCTGCATGGCCTCGGCTTCCGGGAGGAGTCAGAGCTCGACCGCCCGCTCGCCACGTTCTCCGGAGGCGAGCTCACCCGGGCCTCGCTGGGCCGTGCCCTCGCCGGCGGCCCGGACCTGCTGCTCCTCGATGAGCCGACCAACCACCTCGATATCGAGTCGCTGGAATGGCTCGAGCAGCACCTGACGGCGCTCGATGCCGCCGTCGTGCTCGTCGCCCACGACCGCTGGTTTCTCGAGGCGGTGGGGACCTCGGTGCTGGAGCTCGAGGCGGGTCGCGGGCGCTTCTTCCCCGGCCCGTGGCACGCCTGGCGGCGCGAGCGGGCGGCGCGTGAGTTGGCGCTGGGCCGGGCGATCGAGCGCCAGCAGGCGGAGATCGAGCGGCTGGAGCGATTTGTCACGCGCTTTCGGGCCGGCACCCGCGCCCGTCAGGCCCAGGCCCGGTCCAAGCAGCTGGCGCGGATGCAGCGGGTGTCCCGGGCGCCGGTGGACGGCGCGGCCCTGGAGTTTGCCTTCAAGCCCCCGGAGCGGAGCGGCCGCGTCGTCTTCGAGCTCACCGGCGCGCGGATCAGCGTCGGCGAGCGCCGGCTCCTGCACGACGGCGAGCTGTGGCTCGAGCGGGGCGAGCACGTGTCGCTGGTGGGGGCAAACGGCACCGGCAAGACGACGCTGATCGAGGCGCTGGCCGGTCTCCGTCCGCTCGATGGCTCCGGCGAGGGCCCCATCGTCGAGGGGAAGCTGGGCACCGGGCACAACGTCAAGGTTGGCTTCCTCTCCCAGCATGCCGAGGAGCTCGGGTCAGCGACGGCGCGGACCGTGCTCGAGGCGGCGCAGCACGCGACGGGGCTCACCCCGGGGAAGGCGCGAGCTCTGCTCGGGCGGTTTCTCTTCTCCGGCGAGGAGGCGGAGAAGGCGCTCGACGTGCTCTCCGGGGGCGAGCGCCGCCGGCTTTCGCTGGCCATCCTCGTTGCCTCAGGGGCCAACGTCCTGATCCTCGACGAGCCGACCAACCACCTCGACCTCGAGAGCCGTGAGGCGCTCGAGCAGGCGCTGAGCGAATTCCAGGGGGCGCTGATCCTGGTCTCCCACGACCGGGCGCTCCTGGACGGGGTCGGGTCACGCACCGTGGCCTTCGAGGACCAGACGCTGCGCAGCTACGTGGGGGGCTGGCCCGAGTATCTCCGGGTCCGGGAGGCGCGGCGCCGCGAGGCGGCGGCAAAACCGGCCAAGCCGGCGCGCCCCGCGAAGCCGGCCCGGTCCGGCCAGCGCGCCGGCGACAACGCCTCCGAACAGGACCGGTTGGAGCAGGCAATCGAGCGCGCCGAGACGGCGCTGGGCGCCCTGGAGGACGAGCTCGCGGATCCGGCCGCCTGGGCCGGCCCGGAGGTCAGCGCCAAATCGACCGCCCGTCACGAGGCGGCTCGGCGCACCGTCGAGGAGCTCTACCGCCAACTCGAGGAGATCGCCGGGTAGCGACGGCGTACTCTTTGGGCTGATGTCACTGGCCACCGCCCGCAACATCCTCATCATCCTGGTGCTCGCAGCCCTCGTCGTGCTCATCCCGGGCGGAGGCACGGGCGCCAGCGTGGCCCTCCAGGCCGTCTACCTCGTCTTCCTGGCCACGATCGGGTGGTTCGCCTCGATCATGTACCGCCAGCACCGCACGACTCTGTACTCGCTCGGCGACCGGCGGCGCGCCATCCTCTATGTGGCTCTCGGCGTGGCCGTGGTGGTGCTGACGGGCACGTCGAAGCTCTGGCAGTCCAGCGGCGGATCGGTGGCCTGGCTGGTCCTCCTGGGCGCGGCCGTCTACGCCGTGATCGCCGTGGTCTGGACGGCCCGCAGATATTGAGACGCATCCAGGGGCTCGCCGACTGGCTCACGCTGGTCGGCGGCATCGGCCTGTTCGTCTCCCTGTTTTTCACCTGGAGCCACCAGCTCACCCCGCCCGTCCTGGCCCAGTACGCCGGATCGCCCGCCCTCCAAGGAGTGCCCGCCGATCCCACGGCCTGGCAGGTCTACTCGGTGGCCGACGTCCTGCTGGCGCTGTTGGCGGGATCGCTGGTCGCGGTGGCGCTCCGCGGACGCTCACGCGGGGCCCGGGTGACCGCGCTCGTCGCCGTCGGCCTGGCCCTGGCCTTCACCGCTCACGCCTCCGGCGTCGCCCCCACCAATGGCGTCCTCCTCATCGACCCGAGCAACCCGTCGGCCTATTTGCCCCACGACGCCACCTCCGGCGCCGGCGAGACGCTGGCCCTGGTTGCCCTGGCGGTGGCGGCGGCGGGGCTGCTGGCTTCGCTGGGCTGGGACCTATCCTCGAAGCGTGTCCGTAGTTCCCGCTGACCGCCGCCGCGAGCTTCCCGACGAGCCCGGCGTCTACCTGTTCCGCGACGCGCGCGGGAAGGTGCAGTACGTCGGGAAGGCCAAGTCGATCAAGAAGCGCGTCGCGTCGCACTTCTCCAACCCGAGCACCCGCGGCGGCCGAGGTCTGGTGGACCAGATCGACCAGATCGAGGCACTCGTCGTTCACACCGACTCGGAGGCGCTGCTCGTCGAGCAGAACTTCATCAAGCAGTACAAACCGCGCTTCAACATCCGCCTGCGCGACGACAAGTCGTATCCGTACATCGCGATTTCGTTGGACGAGGATTTTCCGCGGGTCTACTTCACACGGGAGCGCCACCGCCGTGACCGGGCCTACTTCGGCCCGTACTCGAACGCCAAGCGGGTGCGCTCGACGCTGGAGGTCCTCGGCAAGGTGTTCATGTTCCGCTCGTGCGAGGGGCCGACGCCGGGTCGACGCAGCGGATCACCGTGCCTCGACTACTACATCAAGCGCTGTGAGGCCCCGTGCGTGGGCTACGTGAGTCGTGAGGATTACCGCCGGGGAATCGACGGCGTGATCGATTTCTTGTCCGGGCGCTACCGCGAGATCGAGCGCGAACTCGAGGAGTCGATGCAGGCCGCGGCGGCCGAGCAGCGCTTCGAGGATGCGGCCCGCGAGCGCAACCGCCTGCGCGCCGTGCGCTCGCTGCTGGAGCGCCAGCGCGTAGCCCACGACAGCGGTACTTTGGACGCCATCGCCGTCGCGGTGTCGGAGACCGAGGCCAACGCCCAGGTCTTCCAGGTCCGCGACGGGGTGTTGTCGGATCGCCAGAGCTTCTACTTGGACAACGAAGCGGGCGGCGATGTGAGCGACGTGGCCGAGGCCTTCATCCTCCAGTACTACGCCAGTGCGATGATGGTCCCGCCGCTGTTGATCGTCCAGCGCGAGCTGGGTCCCCGGCCCGACCTGGCCGAGGCGCTGGCTTCGCGACGCGGCGGCCCGGTGGAGATCCGGGCCTCCGAGCGCGGGGACAAGCGGCGGATCCTCGAGCTGGCCGAGCGAAACGCCCGGCTGGCCTTGGACCAGGAGAAGCTCCGCTCCGAGCGTCGCCGGCAGCAGCGGGTCGAGGCGCTGGACGGGCTCCAGCACGTGCTGGGTCTCGACACCATCCCGCTGCGCATCGAGTGCTTCGACATCTCGACCCTGATGGGCACGAACACGGTGGCGTCGATGGTGGTGTTCGAGGGCGGGGCACCGAAGAAGTCCGACTACCGGCGGTTTCGCATTCGTGAATCCGGCAACGGTGGGGAGCCGGACGACTTCGCGGCCATGGAGGAGGTGCTTTCGCGGCGCCTGGCCCAGTGGGAGGCTCAGCGCGAGGTCTCACCCCACGACAAGGCATATGACCCGTCGTTCGCCGCGCTCCCCAACGTGGTCGTGATCGACGGGGGTCGGGGCCAACTGTCGGCGGGACTGCGGGCTTTGGAGGGGTGGCGGGACCACGGAGTGGTCGTGATCTCGCTGGCCAAGCGGATCGAGGAGGTGTTCATCCCGGGGCGGCGTGATCCGCTGCTCTTGGCGCACGACACGCCCGAGCTCCAGTTGCTTCAGCGCGTGCGCGACGAGGCCCACCGCTTCGCCATCACCCACCACCGGATCCGCCGCGACCGGGCGATGACGGCGTCGATCCTGGATGAGCTTCCGGGAGTAGGGCCGGCGCGCAAGCGAGCGCTCCTGAACCATTTCGGGTCCCCGGAGGCGATCCTGGGCGCGTCACGCGAGGAGCTCGAGGCGGTACCGGGAATGCCCGGGAAGCTCGCCGGCCGGGTCTACCGGGAGCTCCACAAGACGGGGGTCTAGAGGAGCGCGGTGAGCTCGGCGATGATCTCGCCGCGGCTCTCGCGGAGCTGTTCGTCGGAGTAGCGGATTGGCGTGAGCCCGTGTTTTCGCAGGGCGAGCTCTTTGCGGCGGTCGCGCCTGACCTGGGCCGGGCTCCGGTGGTTGCCGGGGCCGTCGATCTCAACCGCGATGCGTTGCTCGCGCCACAGCGCGTCGACCTCCCAGCCCGCGATGTAGACGTTGGTCTCTGGCATCGGGAGGCCGGCCGCTTCGATGATCTCGAGAAAGAGAACCTCGTTCTGGCTCTTGGTCCGGGCGAGGCGGGGGTCGTGGTCTCTTAGCGCGGTGCGGAGCTTGGGTGTGCCGAGGCGGCCGGGTCCGAGGGCGGCCTGGATCGCAGGGAGGTTGAGGATCCTGGCGTAGTCGGCCTTGGCCAGGGCGCGGCGGACGGTTCGGAGGGGTTCGGTGGCGGCGAGATCGAGGAAGGTCTGGGGAAGGGTGGTGGTGGGGAGGCCGTTGTGGCGGATGCGGGGGAGGGTGCGGCGGGCGTGGACCTTGACGCCGGGCTGGGAGCGGCACTGACGGGGCGTGCTGACGTGGATCAGCCGCGTCGGGTCATCGAGCAGGCCCCACCACCACGCGGCGGTGGCATGGCTGAGCATCGCGCCGGGCCCGGCGTAGAGGAGGGCCGCTGACAGATCCGCCTTGATGTCGCCGGCGCTGTGTCCGACGGCGAAGACGCCGGGGAGGCGGCGATGGAGGTAGCCCTGCTTGAGCCATGCACTTACCGCCTTGTTGTCGACACCGAGGGCCTTGATCTGCGCCCAGGTGACCCGTCCCCATTGGCGGCTTGCCAGCTGCGCCAGTTGGACTTTGCTGAATTGCCTTCCCATAGACCACCTGATTCAGCATCGTCCTCAGGATCGCGTCACGGAACAAGACGCGCCGGTAACAAGAGCGCGCCAACTTTGCGGCTAGAGCGTCAAGAGCGCCGCGCTGCCCGCCGGCAGGGTGACCGTGTAGGTCCCGCGCACCGGGGTGACGGTCTCGGTCTGCGGGGCGGCCAAGACGCCCGTGCGGGTCTCGCCACCGAACGTCCGGCCGCCCAGGGTGACGCCGCCGCGGGCGTTGACGCTCGGCGCTTCGAGGCGCTCGAGGTGCCCAACGCCTCCGGGGGCCTGAAGCTGGACCTGGTAGGAGTTGTCCGGGTCCTTGTTGATCAGCTCCACCCGGACCGTCCCGTGCGCGTCGCGGGTCGCCCAGACCTTGAGCGGGCCGGTGGGGGAGACGGAGACCGGGATGAGCCGCGCGCCGGGCGGGAAGGCCTGGGCGAACATGAGCAGGCCGTAGTACTCGGGGTGGACGAAGGCCTCCCAGTGCCGATGGACCCAACGGAAGGTGAACAGCTCGTAGGCCGCGGTGGGGAGCGTGTGGATGTTGACCCCGTCGACGCCCACGTCGGCCAGGTTGAACAGCGTGTCGAGCACCCATAGCGCCGAGGAGAAGGTGCCGCTCACCCCGCGCTTGCCGAGGCAGCTGGCCACGCTGGCCGAGTTGAGCTCATCGAGTCGGAAGGGGACCCCGTGCTGGTGGGCCACCGTGGCAGCGGAGGCCACCGCCTGGGCCAGGCCCGCCGAGGCCTGGTCCGCCAGCAGGTTCGTCACCGATGCGTAGCCGGCCTGGTCCGGGTTGGTCAGGCAGCCGTGCAGGGGGTAGCGGTGCACCGTGGCCACCGCCAGGCCCGGCTCGGCGGAGAGAAACTGGCCAAGGCCGTCCAGCCACGTGAGCTCGGCAAAGGCCGGGCCGACGACGGGAACCGCGGGCAGCGCGGCGCGGAAGCGTGAGAACTCGGTGATGAAGTCGCTCAGGGAGTAGTCGCTGGGGCGAGCCCAGATCCACTTTCCCCGGCCGTTCTCGGTCCGATACCAGGGGAAGATGCCGTAGTTGTCCGGCTCGTTGCCGATCTCCACGCCCTCGAGGTAGCGCCGCCCGACGCCGGCCAGGTAGGCCCGGGCCTCGGCGGCGGCCAGGTCCGGGCGGTCGGCCGCGAAGTTCACGCCCATGATCAGGCGCGCGTTCGTGTCGCTGGCCAGGGCCTTGACGGTGGCCAGCCAGCGGGGGGTGAGGGAATAGCTGATCCCCGGGGGCGTCGCCTCGTGGCGGATCGGCCACCAGGTGGCGTCGGTGCTCTCCCCGCCGATGCGCAGGACCGGGCTCTGGCTGTCCGGGGCGAGGCCATGAATCAGCCCGATGAGCACCGGATTCACGCGCTTCGGATTGCGGCCGGTATAGAAGTGCAGCCAGTTGAACTCGAACGAGAGACCGACGAAGCCGCCCGGCTGCGGGCGCCCCGTCGGGGCCGCGGCGAGGCTGGCTGAGACGAGCGGATCGGCCCGCGCGCCGTCGGTATCGAGCGCGGCTACGAACGCGCCCACGGCCCCGAACACGAGCGCGACGCCCGCGGTCAGGAGCAACTTGCTGAAGCGGAAGCCCTGCACGGGGCGATCGTGTCACACCGCGTTCGTAAGCTTGTGTTCATGCAGTCGAGCCGCACCGAGGAGGCCCAGGAGGCCGTCATCGGTGGAGAACCCGCCTCGGCCCTCACCGACCTGGTGATCATCACCGGGTTTTCGGGGGCTGGGAAATCGACCGCGATGGCGGTTTTCGAGGACGAGGGCTACTTCTGCGTCGACAACCTGCCCTCGGAGATGATCCGCTCGCTGGTCGAGCTGTTCATGCACGAGGGATCCAAGGTGGCCCGAGCGGCGGTCGTCTCCGACGTCCGCGGTGGGAGCTACTTCGAGGGGCTGGCGGCGATGCTCGATGACCTGCGCTTGGCCGGCATCAAGCACCGCGTCCTGTTCCTGGAGGCCGACGAGCAGGCGCTCCTCACCCGGTACAAGGAGACCCGGCGCCGCCATCCCCTGGCCCCGACGGGGAGCGTGGCCGACGGGATCGCCCGGGAGCGAGAGGCCCTGGCCCCACTCCGCGACCGCGCCGACGTGGTGATCAACACGAGCGGGCTGACCGTGGCCATGCTCCGGCGCAAGCTCGCCACCGATCTCCTGCCCACCTCCACGCCGGGAAGGCTCGCCGTGAGCTTTGAGAGCTTCGGCTTCAAGTACGGCCCGGCTCGCGACCCCGATCTGCTCCTCGATGTCCGCTTCCTGCCCAATCCCCACTACGAGCGGGACCTGCGGCCGCTGACGGGCGAGGACCAGCGGATCATCGACTACATCAACCGGCACGGCGAGCTGGACGAGTTCTACGAGCGCCTGCACCCGCTGCTCGACTACCTGCTGCCGCAATATCTCGCCGAGGGCAAGGCCCACCTGGTGGTGGCGATCGGCTGCACGGGGGGCCGGCACCGCTCCGTGGCCATCGCCCGGCACCTGGCCGAGCGCTACGGCTCAGACCAGGAATATCTGATCGAGGTCGCCCACCGGGACGTCGACCGGCCCGTGTGAGTCACGTCTCCACCGCTGGCCTACACGACGCTAAGACACCGCATGCAATCCTTCGTGGGCTGACGGATCGGCAAGGAGAGACACGAGAATGGCGGCGGCTGATGCTGAGCCGGACGATGAACTAGTTTCCAACGCGGTCCTACGCAGTGACGCGCTGCTCAGTCGCGAGCGGATTCTCCGTGCCGCGGCCACGATGCTGGACCACCGGCTCGTGACCATGGCCGAGGTCGCCGCGGCGGCGGGCGTAAGTCGCTCCACGCTCTACCGCCACTTCCCCAGCCGGCTTGCTCTTCAGCAGGAACTCGAGCAATTCAGGTCCGACCAGCAGCTGACCCCAGGGGGCGGCCGGATTAGCGGGCGGGTGGAGACACTGCCTTATCAAGCGCCCGGACAGCTCGGCCGCTCCACCCCACTGGCGCTCGAGGTCACACGGATCCTGGATGAGGTTCCGCCGCACCTCGTGCCGGACCAACTGGTTGCCGAAGCGCGACGTGCCTCCGGCGTAGCCGTGGCTCTCTACGTGGTCGATATCGACGGATCGAGGCTATTTCGTCTGGCGGGCTCCGAGGAGTTCCCTGACGAGCTCGACGCCCCGCCCGCGATCGGCCCGGAGATCGTTCCTGAGGGCCTGATGCAGTTTCAGGATCGCCTGCAGGACCAACTTCCCGGCTGCGTCTGTGAGCCGCTGTGGTTACGGGGCCGGGTCACCGCCCTGCTGCTCTGTGTTGGGACGCCGGCCTGGCCCCTGGCCGAGATCGCCAAGCAGGGCGCGGCCGCCCTCGAGCTGGCCAACGACTACACCGACGTGATTGAAGGCGTCCGGAGGCGCAAGCCAACCACCCCCGCTGCGGAGATTCAGCAGCACCTCTTTCCACCCCGGATTGCGCGGATCGCCGGCGCGCAGCTGGCGGGAGTTCTCCTGCCGAGCTATGAGGTCGGCGGCGATTGGTTTGACTTCGTCGAGAACCGCGATGGCGCCTGGCTTGCCATCGCCGATTCCGCGCGGAAGGGAGCCACCGCAGCCGGGCTAGGGGCGGCGGCGCTCGGAGCGTTGCGGGCGGCACGGCGCAGCGGTGGGAACCTCATCGAAGCGCTCCAGTCGATGGATGAGACCGTGCGTTCGCTCGAGCACGAGAGTTTCTCCCTCACCGTGTGGTTGGCCCGGTGGCGCGCTGTCTCCTCGACGCTCACCTGGGTCAACTGCGGGCACCCGGCGCCGTTTCTAGTCGACGCCGATGGAGCTCTCAAGGAGCTGACCGGGCCGAAGCGTCCAGCCCTCGGAACCTCGCGCCGAACCCCGTCCTTCCAGACGACTCAGCGCCAGCTTCATTCCGGAGAGCGGCTGGTGCTCGTCACCGACGGAATCACGAAGCGCCGAATGGAGGGTGGCGGGACCTTCGGAGTGGACGGGATCCGGAACGCCGTCGCCGAGGCCGAAAGCGGAACCGCTGCCAGTACCGCGCTGGCCATCCAGGAGGCGGTTACCAACTGCTGGCGCGAGCCGCTCGAGGACGATGGCACGGTGGTCGTCATGGCGGTCGACTAGACGCACCGGAGGGCCCACCGCGCGGCAGGCCCTCCGGCCCTCCGGATCAGAGGACAGCTACAGGTCAGTGCCTTCCGGCTCGATCTGCTCCTTGCGCACCTGTTCGGAGATCTCCCGCTCCTCGGTCACCGTGTCCTTCTGTAGGCGGACCCGCTCCTTCGGCACGGTGCGCTTCTCCACGACCGGCTGTTCTTCGTGGAGGACGACCTCGTGCTCCTCCTCGGAGATCTCGGGGCCGTCCTGGGCCTGATCGACGTTCGCATCGGTGATCGGCTCACGCTCGACCCGGACCTCCTCGCGCTGGACCGGAACCGTCTGCTGGACCTCCTCGGTCACCACGTACTTGCGCAGACGGGCACGCCCGCGCTCCTGACCGACGGTTCCCACGCGGAGCTCCTCCTCGGAGCGGGTCATTGCGTCGTCGGTGGTGGGACCACTGATGTCACCACCCTCGGTGCCAGCCCCCGCGGCCGTGCTGCGGCCCCCAGCGCCCTGGGCGGTGGTGCTGCCCTCGGCTGTGTAGGGGACTCCGTAGTGCTCGAACAGGCGCTGTTCGTCAGCCTCCGAGAGCTGGCCGTCCCCCTCGATGCTGGGGGCGTCTTTGACCTGGTCCTTGGTGGCGTTTACCCGGACCTGCTCGCCGTTCGGCTCGGCCGCCGCGATGGGTACGAAATGAGAGCGCGTGCCGAACAGACCGCTCGTGACGACCGCCCACTCGGGCTTGCCCGTAGCGGTGTCCTCGTAGATCTCTTTGATCGTGCCGATCTTCTCGCCGTCGGTGCCGACGAGCTCACGGCCCTGCCAGGTGTATGCGTCTGTCATGGTGGTCATGGTTGGTTCTCCTCGTAGGGTTAGGCGGTACTCGGGCGCGCACCCGGTAGCGAACCTCCGCGCGCGTCCTGAGCTTGGGTTTGAGCCTCGTCGGCCCTCTGCTGGGCTCGGTCACGGCCCACCTGCACGTCCTGCTTGACCTGATCCTTGTTGTCCTGAGCCGAGCTGTAGGCGTTGCGCGTCATCTCGGCCGCCACATCACGGCCACCAAGGCCGAAGGCGAGGGCGCCTGCGAGGGCAAGCATCCCGATGAGCGCGATGTAAGTGGCGGTCACGATCACGGGCGCGATCTTCAGCTGAGTGAGGACCATGAATACGACGATGGCCATGATCAGGCCCGGGGCGATCGTGCGGGCGACGCGGCCCGTGGACGTATCGCCCATCAGGCGGTGCGCCGCGGCCCCGGCAACACCGGCCAAGGCGGCGCCAACGACGAAGATCAGCACCGCCGCGACCACATTCGGCAGGTAGTTCTGTACGTTGGCCATGAAGTTGGTCAACGCGGGGATCTTGAGCGCCCCGATCGCCGCGGCGATGGCGTAGATGAAGATGAACCAGAACGCGACCGCCCCGATCAGTCGGGAAGGGCGGGCGTCGGGGCTGACGCGTTCGACGTACTGACCCGCCTGACTGTCGTGCAGCGCCCGGTCGACTCCAAGCTTCTCCAACAGCTTCGAGACGATGGTTCGCACCACCCGGGCGATCAGGTACCCGATGACCAGAATGACCAGGAATCCGAGGATGTTCGGGATGAACCCGAGCAGGGAGTCGAGGCCTCTCTGGAGGCTTTGGGCGATTTGTACCGCGGCAACGGGCATGCAGTTCCTCCTCTGTCTTAGTTTTGCGGCCGCCGGGACAGTTCATGTCCCGCTTGCCGCGATCGTGTCCTAGGCCGGGATACCCAGGCCCGCGCCGGGGCCAACATATGTCCAAGGTTTGTCCAACTTTGTCCCAATAAGGTCGGATGAGGCGGGGCCGGGCCGCTGTCTGCGCGTGGCCAAGATGTGTTGCCTCGGCCGCTGTGGGGGAGAAACCGTGGCTAGACGCCGCTTTCGGATTGCAGAAGCGAATGCCACCTCCCACCTCCGCTTGGATGCGCATCGGCGAGTTGAGCCGGCGGGTGGGCGTGAGCACGGACACATTGCGGGTCTGGGAGCGGCGCTACGGGGTGCTCAAGCCCCGCCGGAGTTCCGGGAATGCTCGCCTCTACTCGGCAGTCGACGAGGCTCGGGTTCGCCTCATGCAGCGCTACATCGCTCAGCGGGTTCCGCCGGCGCAGGCGGCCCAGCTGTCACTGGGAGCGCGCTTCACTTTGAAACCCGGGACTCGCGAGGTTCCGGAACGCGACGACGTGATCCGGGCCAGGGCTCAGCTTCGCGGGGCGCTGGATGAGTTCGACGAAGCCAGCGCCGATCAGGCACTCGAGCAGATGGTGAGCGAGTACTCGACCTTGGTCGTGCTACGGGACGTGATCCTCCCCTATCTTCGCGATGTGGGTGAGCGGTGGGCCACCGGCCACGCCACGGTGGCCCAGGAGCATTTCGCCAGCAACTTCGTGATGTTTCGGCTCGCCAGCCTGAGCCGCGGCTGGGATCGCGGGCTGGGGCCGCTGGCACTCTTGGCCTGCGCTCCGGACGAGCAGCACGTGATCGGTCTCATGTGCTTCGGCATCGCGCTGCGTCAGCACGGATGGCGCATCGCCTTCTTCGGCGCGGCCACCCCCGTGCCGACGCTGCGCATGGCCGCCGCCGCGCTGCGCCCCGACCTGATCATGGTGTGCGCCTCGATGCCAGGCCGTCTCGAGCCGCATGTCGAGTGCCTGGGCGAAATCGGCGCGCGCTGGAGGCTGGCCCTGGCCGGAGTTGGCGCGGCGCCCGAGCTGGCCTCGACGTGCCATGCCGAGTACTTCGAAGATGACCCGGTCACGACGGCCACGAGCCTCGCCGTAGCGCGAGACCACGTGTCGCAGACCGAGACCGGATAGCCTTTCTGTCCGCCGAACGGTTGCAGGGCGCCGGTCGGCGTTCGTCGTTTTCAGCGGTAAAGGGAAGGAGTCATTCGCATGGCGGTACGCGTTGGGATCAACGGATTCGGGCGGATTGGGCGAAACGTGTTTCGCGCCGCCTACGAGCGCGACGCCGACATCGAATGGCTGGCCGTCAACGATCTCGTCGACCCCAAGACGATCGCCCACCTGCTCAAGTACGACTCCAACTACGGGCCGTTCCCGGGCTCGGTGGAGGCCACGGACAAGGGGTTGCGGGTGGACGGCCGGGAGATCCAGGTACTGGCCGAGCGCGATCCCGCCGAGCTGCCCTGGGAGGAGCTGGGAGCCGAGGTGGTGATCGAGTCGACCGGCCTGTTCACCGATCGACCGAACGCGTCCAAACACCTCGAAGCGGGGGCCAAGAAGGTCGTGATCTCGGCCCCGGCGACCGACCCCGACGTGACCGTCGCCCTGGGAGTCAACTTCGACGAGGCGTATGACCGCGATCAGCACCAGATCATCTCCAACGCGTCGTGCACGACCAACTGCCTGGCCCCGATCGCCAAGGTCCTCAACGACACGGTTGGCATCAAGCACGGGCTGATGACGACGATCCACGCCTACACGGCCGATCAGCGCCTCCAGGACATGCCCCACAAGGACCTGCGCCGGGCCCGGGCCGCCGCCGTGAACCTGATCCCGGCCTCCACCGGCGCCGCCAAGGCGATCGGCCTGGTTATCCCCGATCTCAACGGCAAGCTGGGCGGGATGGCCGTCCGCGCCCCCGTGCCCACGGGCAGCGTGGTCGACCTGACCGTCGAGACCAATCGCGAGACGACCGTCGAGGAGGTCAACGACGCGATGCGCAGCGCTGCCGAGGAGGGGCCGCTGAAGGGGCTGCTCACCTACGTCGAGGACCCGATCGTCTCGACCGACATCGTCAAGAACCCGGCCTCCTCGATCGTCGACTCGCAGCTCACGGCGGTGATGGACGGGACGATGGTCAAGCTCATCTCGTGGTACGACAACGAGTGGGGCTACTCGAACCGGATCGTCGATCTGGTTCAGAGGCTGCTTTGAGGACGCTCGACGACCTCGGCGATATAGCGGGGAAGCGGGTGCTCGTCAGGGTCGACTTCAACGTTCCCCTGAAGGACGGAGCGGTGGCGGACGACACCCGGATCCGCGCCGCGCTGCCGACCCTGACCGAGCTGCTGGAACGGGACGCGCGGCTGGTGCTCGTCTCGCACCTCGGGCGTCCCAAGGATCGCGAGCCTGAGCTCTCGGTCCGGCCCGCCGCCGACCGCCTGGCCGAGCTGGGCGGTTTCGACGTCACCCTGGCGCCTGGCGTGGTGGGTGAGGACGTCACCGCCTTCGCGGAGAACGTCAGCCCCGGCCAGGTACTGATCCTGGAGAACGTCCGCTACGAGCCGGGGGAGACCGAGAACGATCCGGACCTCGCCGCCGAGCTGGCGTCATTGGCGGACGTCTACGTAGACGATGCCTTCGGAGCCGCCCACCGGGCCCACGCCTCAACCGAGGGCGTGGCCCGGCTCTTGCCCCACGCCGCGGGTCGGCTGCTCGAGCGCGAGGTCGAGGCACTCTCGCAGGTGCTACAGAACCCGGAGCGACCGCTCGTGGCCGTGCTCGGGGGCGCCAAGGTATCGGACAAGATCGCCGTCATCGATCGCTTTCGCCAGGTCGCCGACGCGGTGCTGATCGGAGGCGCGATGTGCTTTCCCTTCCTGGCCGCCCAGGGCCACTCGGTCGGGGCTTCGCTGTGTGCGGCCGAGGACGTGGAGCTGGCCCGGCGGACATTGGCGGCGTCTGAGGGGGCGCGGATCGAGCTGCCACGGGACCTGGTCGTGGCCGATCGCCTGGCCGCCGAAGCTACGCCACAACTCATCGACGGGGTCGACGTGCCCGACGGGCTGATGGGCCTCGACATCGGGCCCAACACGGCCGAGGCGTATGACACCGAGATTGAACAGGCAGGCACCGTGTTCTGGAACGGCCCGATGGGCGCGTTCGAGCTCGCGCCGTTTGCCGCCGGGACCCGGGCCGTCGCCGAGGCGGTGGCCTCGGCGTCGGGTACCACGGTGGTCGGCGGAGGCGACTCGGCGGCCGCGCTGGCTGAGTTCGGGCTTGCCGACCGGGTAACCCATCTCTCGACCGGGGGTGGCGCCGCGCTCGAGCTGATCGAGGGCAAGCCGCTGCCGGGGGTGGAGGCGCTGTCGTGAGCACCGCCGAGCGCACCCCCCTGGTCGCGGGCAACTGGAAGATGCACAAGACGGTCAGCGAGGCCGAGGCGTTCATCGCCGGGCTGCTCCCGCGGCTCTCCTCAGTGAGCGGGATCGACGTGGCCGTGTGCCCTCCCTTTCCCGCCCTTGGCCCCCTCGTCGACTCGACCCGGGGCTCCCGGGTTCAGGTGTTTGCCCAGAACATGCACTCCGAAGACGAGGGAGCGTTCACGGGCGAGGTGGCGCCGCCGATGCTCGTCGAGCTCGGCGTCCACGGCGTGATCCTCGGCCATTCCGAGCGGCGCGAGCTGTTCGGCGAGACCGACCGGGCGCTGCAACAGAAGGTGCCGGCGGCGCTGAGCCACGGCCTTACCCCGATCCTGTGCGTCGGCGAGACCGAGGAGGAGCGGGAGGCGGGCGAGACCGAGCGCAAGCTGCGCCATCAGGTTCGCGAGGACCTAGCCAAGATCGAGAACGAGCAGCTGGGCGATGTGGTGATCGCCTATGAGCCGATCTGGGCCATCGGGAGCGGAAAGGTGGCCACTCCCGAGCAGGCCCAGGAGGCCATCGGGTTCATCCGCGCCCTGGTGGGCGATCGCTCGCGAGAGCAGGCCGAACGCACCCGGGTCCTCTACGGAGGCAGCGTGAAGGAGGAGAACGCCGCCGAGCTGCTCGCGCTGCCAGACGTCGACGGAGCTCTGGTCGGCGGCGCGAGCCTGTCCGCCGACTCGTTCGCGGCGATCGTCTCGGCGGCGGCGTAGTGGCCATCCCGCCCGGGGCTGATTCGGTGCCCGCCCCGGCGGTGGCGCTGATCATCCTCGACGGCTGGGGCCTGGCTCCCGACGGGCCGGGAAACGCGGTCTCGCTGGCCGAGACCCCGGTGTTCGACGAGCTCTGGGATGCCTACCCCCACACCCAGCTGCGGGCGGGCGGGGAGGCCGTGGGCCTGCCCGACGGCCAGATGGGCAACTCGGAGGTGGGGCATCTCAACCTCGGTGCCGGCGCCGTCGTCCTCCAGGATCTGACCCGGATCGACCAGGCGGTGGCGGGCGGCGAACTGGTCGAGAACCCGGTTCTCAGAGACGCGTTCTCCGGCGCCAAGCGCGTCCATCTCATCGGGCTGGTGTCGGACGGCGGCGTCCACTCCGGCTTCGGTCACCTGGAGGCGCTGATCCGGATGGCGGCCGAGCTGGAGGTCCCCGATCTCGTGCTGCACGCCTTCACCGATGGCCGCGACACCCTCCCGACCTCCGGCGCCGGCTACCTGGAGACGGTGGAGGGCTGGATGTCGGACGCCGGGGTGGGGCGGATCGGCTCGGTGATCGGGCGCTACTTCGCCATGGACCGCGACAGCCGCTGGGACCGGATCCAGCGCGCCTACGACCTGCTCGTGCACGGAAAGGCCGAGCACGAGGCGGCGTCGGGTGTGAAGGCGGCTCGCGCCGCGTACGAGCGAGATGAGACGGACGAGTTCATCGCCGCCACACGCGTGGGCGAGGAGGCTTCGATCCGCGCCGGTGACTCGGTGCTGGCGTTCAATTTCCGCCCCGACCGGATGCGGGAGATCACCCAGGCCCTGGCCGAGCCGGATTTCGACGAGGTCGACCGCGGGGACGCGCCGCCGGTCGAGCGCTACACGACCATGACCGAGTATGAGGCGGGGTGGCCCTACCCGGTCGCCTTCCCGCCTGAGCATCCGGCGACCACGCTGCCGGCCGTGCTGGCCGCGCAGAAGGTGAGCCAGCTGCACGTGGCGGAGACGGAGAAGTACCCCCACGTGACGTACTTCTTCAACGGCGGTAATGAGGACGCGGTGACCGGCGAGCGGCGCGAGCTCGTCGCCTCACCGCGCGACGTCCCCACCTACGACCACAAGCCCGAGATGAGCGCTCGTGAGGCGGCGGCGGCGTTCGTCGACGCGTGGGGGGAGGACACGCCGAGCTTCGGGATCATCAACTTCGCCAACGCGGACATGGTCGGCCACACCGGCGTGATCGAAGCGGCAGTCAAGGCGATCGAGACCGTCGACGGGTGCCTGGGGGAGGTGGTCTCGGCCGTCCACGAGTCAGGCGGAGCCTGCGTGATCACGGCCGACCACGGGAACGCCGACAACATGCTCGAGCCGGACGGGAGTCCCAACACGGCGCACTCCCTGAACCCGGTGCCGCTGATCGTCACCGTCTCGGGAGTGGGGCTGCGCGAAGAGGGGATCCTGGCCGATGTGGCGCCCACGGTGCTCGAGCTCCTGGGCGTGGATCAGCCGCCCGAGATGACGGGGAAGTCGCTGATCGAGGAGTAGGGGCCGGCGGCTGGGGTCCGCCAGCCCGCCGACAGGGTGGCCAGGGCGAAGAAGTGGACTATGCGTCCCCTCGCGCCCGCCGTCGCTCCACCGTGCCCAGATATACTTGACACAGGGTCACTTAGATTTCATACTTTGACCAGACTGCAATACGTAAGCCTCACCGTAAGGAGGTTTGAGGACATGGCACTGATTCGATGGGAGCCCGTTCGAGAGCTCAACACGATCCAGAACGAGATGAACCGGCTCTTCAACACGTTCTTCGATGCCCCGGCCAGCGGGGGCGCAAGCCCAGCTGCATCGCGCCGCTGGCTACCGGCCATGGACCTGGTCGAGGCCGGCAGCGAGTTCGTCCTGCGGGCCGATCTGCCCGGCGTCGACGAGAGCGACGTCAACATCGAGGTCGAGGACAACGTCCTCTCGATCTCAGGCGAGCGCAAGTCCGAGCACGAGGAGCACACGGACGGGTACTACCGGCTCGAGCGCGCCTCGGGCAGCTTTTCCCGGTCGCTGACCCTCCCCGACGGCGTCGATCCCGAGAAGGTCCAGGCGAGCTTCGACAAGGGCGTCCTCGAGATTCGGATTCCCAAGCCCGAGCAGCGCCAGCCCCGCAGGGTCACGATTTCCGCCGGTGGCGGAGCTTCACAGACGCTCGAGGGCACCGAGACCGAGGGCACGAAGAGCACCGACAGCGCGGGCGAGAACTCAAACGCTTCCGTCGGCGCCACCGCCTAGCCGAAGGTAAAGCCGCAGTCGAGGACGGATCGCCCGGTGCGGTCCGTCCCCGTCTGCCTCAGTTGCTACCAGGCCGTTCGCCGGGTGAAGAGCCAGACCGCGGCCAGAACGAGCAGGAACAGAAGCACTGGGTGAACGGCGACGCCGAGCACCACGGCGATAACCACTATCAGCAGGGCTATCAGCAGATCGCGAATCATCTAATCCTCCGATCCGATTGGTGACGCCCCACTACTACCCCGCTGGGTCGGTTCGCCAATCGGGGGAACCGTTCCGACCGCGCCCGGGACCGGCCCGCGTAGGCTGATCAGCGCCGTGTTCACGATCACTTCTCGCGCTCCCGGCTCGCTCGCGCGCACCGGGATCCTCCACCTCGCCCACGGTGAGGTCCGCACCCCGGCGTTCGTGCCGCTGGCCACCCGAGGAGCGGTGAAGACGCTCGAGCCTCGCGACGTCGAGGCGATCGGCTTCGAGATGGTCCTGGGCAACACGTTCCATCTCTTCCTCGCCCCCGGTCCGGACCTGGTGGCGAGGCTCGGGGGGCTTCATGAGTTCATGCGCTGGTCGCGGCCGATCATCACCGACTCGGGTGGGTTTCAGGTCTTCTCGATGGGCCATGGTGGCGTCGCCGACGAGATCAAGGGTCGCCGCCGCGACGCCCGTCAGTCAGACGGCACGATCCTGACCATCGAGGAGGAGGGCGTCCGCCTCCGCTCCTACCTGGACGGAAGCGAGCAGTTCATCTCGCCCGAGGTCTCGATGTCGGTGCAGGCCGCGCTGGGATCGGACATCGCGCTCGTGTTCGACGAATGCACGCCGTTTCACGTCACCCGTGACTACACCGCGCGCTCAATGGAGCGGACCCACCGATGGCTTAAGCGGTGCCTGCGCTGGCACGCCGAGCACGGGCCGGCGGACCAGGCGGTCTACGGGATCGTCCAGGGCGGCGTGGAGCACGACCTCCGGCTCGAGTCAACGGCAGCGGTGGCGGGCAGCGGTTGCCCGGGCATCGCCATCGGCGGGTCGCTCGGGCAGGACGAGGCGCAGATGCACGAGGTCGTGGGGTGGACGACAGCCGAGCTCGAGCGCCAGGCCCCCCAGCGGCCACGCCACCTGCTGGGGATCGGCGACATACCCGGCCTGATCCGCGGGGTCGAGCTCGGGATCGACACCTTCGACTGTGCGCTGCCCACCCGGCTCGGCCGCCACGGGGTCGCGCTTGTCCCGGATCCGCAGGGCCGCTGGCGGCTCGACCTCGCCAAGGGCCGCTGGCGCGAGTCCACGGCGCCAATCCTCGATGGCTGCGGCTGCCCGGCGTGCTCAGGCGGCTTCACCCGCGCTTACCTGCACTACCTGCTGCGGGCGGGCGAGATGACCGGTCTGCGGCTGGTCACGCTCCACAACCTGACCTTCATGGCCCGGCTCATGGACGATCTCCGGGCCGGCATCGACGAGGGGCGTCTGCGCGAGGTCGCGGCCGCCCTGAGAGCGGGTGCCGCCCCCGGCACCGCTACTTCGTGTACTGGTTGATCAGGTTCGAGAGCGAATTGATTGCGCTGTGGGCGTCGTGAGACACCGTCGTGCGGATATTGGTAACCGTCGGTGAGGTGCTGGTCGAGACGACGAGCGCGATGACCACCGCGGCCGCGAACAGGAGCCCGATGAACAGGCCGAGCAGGACACGGCGGGCCGCCCGGCCGCGACGCCGAGGCTCCTCGACGTACGTGGGTGGAAGGCGTTGATAGGGATCGGTCGCATAGGGGCGGGGTTCCAGGCGGCGAACCGGGCGGGCGCCGGTGGCGGCCGTCGCCGGTGCCGGGCGGGCCTGCGTGGCCATTCGTGTCGCCGCCGTGTCGTCTCGCCCGGAGATGACCCGGGTCGCGCCCGTGCCTAGGGCGGCCGTGCTCGCCGTGGCCAGCGGCGGCTCGATCCCGTGGGCGCCCTTGCGCAGCGCCTCGCCGAAGGCGATCGCGTCCGCGGGCCGCCGCTCCGGCTCCAGGGCCAGCGCAAAGGACACGGCGCGGGCCAACTCACGCGGAACCGCCGGATTGACCTGATCGAGCGGCGCTGGCGCTTCGCGCTGCTGCTTGAGCGTCAGCTCGGAGAGCGAGTTGGCCTCGTAGGGAAGGCGCCCAGAGAGAAGCTGGTAGGTGACGACGCCGAGCGAATAGATGTCGGCCTGGGGGCCGGCCTCCTCGCCGCGCGCCTGCTCGGGCGCCAGATAGGCAGCCGTCCCGAGCACCGAACCGACCTGGGTGATGCTCGACTGGCCGGCGGCACGGGCGATACCGAAGTCGGCCAGCTTCACGACCTCAGCCTCGGACACGAGCAGGTTGCCTGGCTTGACGTCTCGGTGGATGACGCCGTTGCGGTGGGCGTAGTCGAGGCCGCGACAGGCCTGGCTGATGATCTCGATCGCCTCGTCGACCTCGAGCCGGCCGTGGTCACGCAGGAGCTCGGCGCACGACTGCCCCGGAACGTGCTCCATGACGATGAAGTGCTGATGCTGCCCCTCGTCAAAGCCGAAGTCGAACACCTGGACGATGTTGGGGTGGATGAGCCGGGCCGCGGCCAAGGCCTCGCGGCGAAAGCGCGAGACGAAGGTGGGATCGTCGGCCAGGTGCTCGGCGAGCAGCTTCAGCGCCACGTATCGCTCCAGGCGCTGGTCGAAGGCCAGGTGGACGGTGGACATGCCGCCGACGCCGAGCCGTCGCTCGACGCGATAGCGCCCCGCGATCGTCTGACTACTGGCCATTGCCATTTCCGTTGCTAGCTCCGCCACCGGTTCCGGGGAGGCCACCCGAGCCTCCGGTCAGCCCACCCCCACCGCTGTTAGTACCCGTGGTGGTCGTCGTGGTTGCAGGCGTCGTGTTGGTGTTGGTGGGGGTCGTGTTGGTGTTCGTTGTGGTGGTCGTCGTCGTGGTGGTGTGCGTGGTCGGCGTGGTGGTTGTGGTGGCGGTGGTCGTGGGGGTGCTCTGGGTCGTCGTGGTCGTCGAGACCGGGTGGCATTGCGAGTCGGAGAGGTTGATCACCTGGTTGGCTTCGCTGATCAGGGCCTGGCGCAGGTTGGCGTTGACCGTGCCGGGGAGACTCGCCACCTGGCCGGCCAGGCTCCGAGTCGCGGTCTGGACGTCGGCGCAATGGCCGGCGCCGAGCGCGGATGAGACCTGATTCAGCTGATTTTGCAGCGCACTGGCCTGGCTGCCCGTCAGGAGCCCCGCCCCGCTACCGCCGCATCCGGTGACGAAGCCGACGACAAGGCTCAAGCTTCCAGCCAGGAGCGCGCGATGAAAATTGCGCATCCGAGACCTGACTTTAGAGATTGGTGCCGTTGGCATCGGGTTAGCCGGGGATGAGGGTCTACTGACCGTAAAGGAGTCGTTCGGCGAGCGAATCGGGAAGCTTGGCGGCGCGGATCGCCGCCGCCGCCCCGTCGATGTCGTAGTCGACCCGGCGGTAGACGGCCTCCCAGGCGTCGAGATCGAGCTCGAGCCAGGCGGCCCTGGGATCGCCATCTCGCGGCTGACCCACGCTTCCAGGGTTGATCAGCCATTCACCGGAGGGCAGCTCCAGCTCCTCGTCGGCGGTCCGCGTCTGGCCGGTTGTGGTCTCCCCGGGAAGCCGGGTGAACGATAGGGCGACGTGCGAGTGGCCGATCAGGCACACGCGGTGGGTTTGCGCGTCCAGGCAGAGCTCGGCCTGGAGCGCCGAGAGCACGTATTCCCATACCGGGTCCCGGGGGCTGGCGTGGTAGAGCCCGACCGCCTCCTCAAGATTGAGCGGCTCGAGCGACTTAAGGAACTCGAGCGTCTGGGGGGAGATCGTCTCCTGGGTCCAGCGCGCAGCCAGCGCCGCTCCGCGTGAGAAGTCCTCCAGCGGGAGGTCGCCGCGGACGCCGAGGTCGTGGTTTCCGGCCAGGCAGAGAGCGGCGTGCCGCTGGGCCAGCTCCACGCAAGCGTCGGGATCGGCGCCGTAGCCGACGAGGTCGCCGAGGCACCAGAGCTCCTCGCAGTCTGAGGCCTCGATGTCCTCCAGAACGGCCTCAAAGGCCTGCCGATTCCCGTGGATGTCTGAGACGATGGCCACCCGCATGGTGGCTACAGTCTCCCCGGTGAGACGCTCAGAGGTCCTCTGGCCGCTTCTGGCGGCGGCCGCGACCGCCGAGGCCGGGGTCCGGCTGCTGACCCCGCGCGAGGCGCCGATCGAGCCCGCCTCGGTGGACGTCGAGCGCTATTTCAGCCGCGAGGAAGTGCACCGGGGGGCGGCCTTCGCGCGGCCCCAGCTTGCTCTCGGCCTGGTCCGTTCCGGTGTTGAACTGGCCGCCCTGGCGGGCCTCGTGGCCGCCCAGCGCCGGCCGGCGCCCCGCTCATCGCGCTTCCGTCTACCTCGGCGGAGACGCCGGTCGGCGGCGCAGCGGTTGATCGACAGCCCCTATGCCGGAGGGGCCGTGGCGGCCGCCCGGCTGGCCGTGGGCATGACCGTGCTCGGACTGCCGCTCTCGGCGGTGGCTCGGCGGCGCGCGATGGCGGTGGGGTTGATCACGCAGTCCTGGCGGGGCTGGGCGGGGGACGTGGCCAAGCAGCTCGGGATCGAGAGCGTGCTGGCCGGGGGCGCGGGCGCCGCCGTCACGGCGCTCACTCGGCGCTACCCCCGAAGCTGGTGGCTCCCCGCGGCGTTCGGCTCAGTGGGCGTTGGAACCCTCCTTGGAGCCCTGGCCCCGGTCCTCCTCGATCCGATGTTCAACGACTTCGAGCCCCTGCCCGAAGGCGAGCTGCGCTCCGATGTGCTCGCCCTGGCGCGGGCGGCCGGAGTCGAGGTGGGGGAGGTCTATGCCATCGACGCCAGCCGGCGGACGACCGGCGCGAACGCCTACGTCACCGGGCTCGGACCGACCAAGCGCGTGGTTCTGTTCGACACCCTGATCGACCGCTACAGCCGGGACGAGATCAAGGTCGTGGTCGCCCACGAGCTGGCCCACGTTCGTAACCGTGATGTCCTCCGGGGGGTTCTCTACGGGGCGCTGGTGGCGCCGGCCGCGGCCCTGGCTGTCCAGCGCCTGAGCTGGGCTCTGACGCCTCGGCGTGAGGCCGATGAGGCGCTCCCCGCGCTGACGCTGGCCGCCGTGCTGGTCAGTGCCCCGACGGCGCTCATCGGGAACCGTCTCTCCCGCGCGCTTGAGCGGCGGGCCGACGATTACTCGCTGGAGCTCGCGGATGCTCCGGAGGCCTTCGTCTCCTTCGAGCGGGCGGTGGCCCTCCAGAACGTGGCCGACATCACCCCGCCGCGGTGGGCAAGCGCGCTCCTGGCCACCCATCCCCCCACGCTCGAGCGCATCGGAGCCGCCGTGGCTTACGCCCGGCGTGAGGCCCCTCGGGCCGAGGCTCGGGTCTAGACCTCGGGCGGTGGGGTCTCGGTGCCGCCGTACTCAGGCGGCGGGGGGGTCTCGGTGCCTCCGTACTCGGGCAGGTTCTTGATCCCCTCCCGAGTCTCCCACTTCGAGTAGTTGTCCTGCATGGCGTCGATCAGCTCCCGCATGAATTTCGGCGAGAGGTTGATCCGGCTGACCACCACGCCGGGGATCTCCTCGTCCTCGACCTCGTGGTCGACCCGCGCGAAGGTGATGGTGAACTCGTAATCGGAGTGGCTCACGTTCGCGAAGTTGGCGTAGGAGCCGGCCATGATCTCGGGCGAGAAGTGGATGTTGATCCGGCGTTCGTTGCGATCCGCGTCGTTCATATCGACCGTAGTATCTCAGCCGTGCGAATCATCGTCGTCGCCGTGGGTCGCCTGCGGCCGCCGTTCGCCGATGACGTCCAGCACTATCAGAAGCTCCTGGCCCGCCATGCCCGGGTCGAACTGGTCGAAGTTCGCGAGGACGAGCAGGTGGGGAGGAGGCTGCCGGCGCGCGCCTATGTGTCGTTGCTTGACCGGGGTGGCGAGGAGCTCGACTCGGTGGGCTTCAGCCGTTTCCTGGAGCAGCGGCGCCAGAGCGGCCAGGAGCTGTGCTTCGTGGTCGGCGGCCCCTACGGGCTCGATCTGGACGGCGTGGATCATCGCCTCTCGCTGGGCCGGGTGACGCTGCCGCACCAGCTGGCCCGCGTCGTGCTGCTGGAGCAGCTCTACCGCGCCCATAAGATCCTGGCTGGTGAGCCGTATCACTACTGAAGCCGATACCGACCCGCTCCGGGAGCTCGATGCCAACGTCCGCGCGGCCGTCACGGTCGTGCGGGGTCCGGCCGGCGAGCCCTCTGCGCAGCTGCGACTCGAACGCTCGCGGCGCGAGGGCCAGGGCGACTATTCGACCAACGCCGCGATGCTGCTCGCTCCGGCGCTGGGCAGTCCGCCGCGGGAGATCGCCGAGCGAATCGGGGCCGAGCTCTCCACCGTGATGGGGGAGAACCTGGAGCACGTCGAGGTCGCCGGTCCCGGCTTTCTCAACCTGTTCCTCTCGGACACCTGGTACCGCCAGGCGCTGGCTTCGATCCTCGCCGCCGGCGACGGCTTCGGCGCCGGCGGAGCGCAGCGCCCCGAGCGGATCGTCCTCGAGTTCGTCTCGGCCAATCCGACCGGACCGCTCAACGCCGCCAACGCCAGGCACGGTGCCTACGGCGACGCCCTGGGGCGGATCCTCGAGCGGCGAGGCCATGCGGTCTGGCGCGAGTACTACTTCAACGACGCCGGCAACCAGATCCGGCTCCTTGGCGAATCGGTTCGGGCCCGCGCGCGGGGCGAGGAGGTGCCCGAAGGGGGCTACCAGGGCGAGTACATCGCAGAGCTCGCGGCCGAGATACCGGGGGCGGCGGAGCTCCCGGGCCCTGAGCTGGCGGCCCGGGCGGTGGCCCTGATGCTCGACCGCGTCAAGGCGACGCTTGAGCGCTACGGGGTCCATTACGACCAGTTCTTCAGTGAGCGGACGCTGCACGCGGGATCGCCCAACGCGCTCGAGCGGACGCTGGGACGGCTCGAGGAGCGTGGCCACATCTATACGTCCGAGGGCGCGAGATGGCTGCGCACGACCACCTTCGGCGACGACAAGGATCGGGTCGTGATCCGCTCCAACGGGGAGCCGACCTATCTGGCCGCCGATATTGCCTATCTGGACGAAAAGCGGGGGCGCGGCTTCGACCGGCAGATGATCCCGGTGGGCTCCGATCACGATGCCTACGCGCGGGAGCTCAAGGCGGCGATGGCAGCCCTAGGAGGCGATCCCGACACGGTCGAGGTCCCGATCCTCCAGTTCGTGCACCTCGTCCACGAGGGCGAGGTGTTTGCCATGTCCAAGCGCCGGGGGGACTTCGTCACCCTCGATGATCTGCTCGACGCCATCGGCGTCGACGCGACCAGGTTCTTCATGCTCCGGAGCTCCCACGACCGGACCCTCGACCTCGATCTCGAGCTGGCCCGCCAGCAGTCGAAGGAAAACCCCGTCTACTACGTCCAGTACGCCCACGCGCGGATCGCCTCGATGCTCCGCCGCCTGCCCGAGGGGCGCGTCGCCGAGGCACTCGAGCCCGGGGCCGACTGGGGCCTCGACCCGCTTGAGCGCCAGGAGCGAGACCTGGTCAAGAAGCTGGGCTCGTTCCCGGAGGAGCTGGCCGAGGCCGCCCTCCGTCGCGCCCCGCACCGGATCACCCAGTACGCCCTCGAGCTGGCCCGGGAATTCACCGCTTTCTACGAAGCCTGCCAGGTCATCGGCGCCACCCCGGCTTCCGCCGAGGCCTTCCGGATTGCCCTATCGGTGGCCGCGCAACGGACCATCGCCCTGTCCCTTCACCTGCTCGGGGTGAGCGCTCCCGAGTCGATGTAGCGGGCCCTCTCAACCGCCGTAGCGGCTGAGCTCCTCTTCGAGCCGGCTTTCCTCCGCGGGATCGAGCGGCGGCGCGCCCGCCAAGGGTTGGGCGCGAGCCGCCCGGGCTCGGCGGCGCCAGCGAGGCAGGGTGATGAGGAGGACCACGACGCCGAGGACGACGATCGCCGGTGGCAGCACGTAAACGGTCAAGTTAAAGCCGTGGGCGGGCGGGCGGCCGAGGACGGCGGGGCCGTACTGGACGACCAGCTGGCGCTCGATCTGGGCCTTGGTCTCGCCCTTGGCGATGAGAGCACGGATGAAACCGCGCTCCTGATAGGCCTCGGGGGAATCGGCGACGGCCAGCGGCTCGTTGCACACGGTGCACATGACGTCGTTCTCGATGTCGAGGAGCGAGGCCCGGGCCCGGGTGGTGGCCGCCGCGGCGGCATCGGGGACCACGAGCGCCGAGAACAGGGCCAGGGCGAGAACGGCCAAAGCCGCGCTTGTGCGACGGGAGCGAGTGGTCATGAGCTCGCCGTGAGCAGCGGGGCGACGGTCTGCTGAAGCCAGGTGCCGCCAAGCTCGTAGCGGCGCAGGGCAACCACCCGCCCTTGACGGTTGATGATGAACGTCTCCGGCACGCCGTTGATCCCCCAGGACTGCGAGAAGGTGCCTGAGACGTCTCGGAGGACCGGATAGCTGATGTGCTCCTGGTGGACGAAGGACTCCGAGGCCCCCGTGTCGTCCTTGTAGGTGACCCCGACCACGGTCCCGTCGTGCTGGGCGAGGATGCGCTGCTCACGGTCGAGGATCGGCGCCTCGGCTCGACACGGCGAGCACCAGGAGGCGAACACGTTGACGACGACGATCTTGCCCCGGAAGCGGGTCAGCGTCTCGTGGCCTGAGGATCCCAGCACGGGGAGGGCCATGTGTGTGTTGGGGGGCAGCGGGTGGATGCCTCGGCTGAGTGAGGAATCGAGGGAGGTGTTGACCCCCTGGTGGCTCACCCCGAAGGCGAGCAGGACCAAGAGGCCGATCGCGACGGCGACGATCACGGCGGGGACGGCGAGGCGGCGCATACGGCCGCTCAAATGTAATACGGGGGCGGAGAATTGGTTCCGAGTTTGCGCGGAGGCCACCGCCATCGGATTTGTCCCGCGTCCGTTTAGCGTCCAGTTGACGCTGAAAAAAGCCTAAGTAAACCCCGGCGAGTGCCGATACGCCTGTGTTGTCCAGGCACTACAGGCGGAGGGGTGAGATGAGGGTACGAGTAGCGGCGCTGACGCTGGTGGCCGCGCTGGCCGGGGGTTCGCTGATGGCGCCGTCTGCGCTCGCGGCAAGCTCAGACCAGGCTGTCGCCTACCAGCTCGATGCGGCCCACGACGGCTACCAGGACGCAAGTCCCATCACGACGCCCCTCTCCCAGGCCTGGTCGGTGAATCTTGGCGGCTCGATCTCGTATCCGTTGATCGTCAACGGCATCGTGTATGTGACCGCGGCCGGGTCCGGGGGTGGAACCACGCTGTACGCGATCGAGCAGGCGACGGGCGCGACGCTGTGGTCGCACGCGCTCGGGGGCACCTACGCCTGGTCCGGTCTCGCCTATGACGCGGGGCTGGTGTTCACGGTCAACAGCGACGGGACCCTGACGGCGTTCGATGCCGGGAGCGGGGCGAGCGTCTGGAGCCTCAGCCTGCCCGGACAGACGTTGTTCACCAGCCCGCCCACGGCTTTCGACGGCTATGTCTACACCGGTGGCGCCGGAGGCGGCGGCGACGTCTACGCGGTCTCGGAAGCCACCGGAGCGCTCGTCTGGGAGGAGCCGGTGGAGAACGGCGATGACAGTTCGCCGGCGGTCGACTCAAGCGACGTCTATGTGACGTACGCCTGCGATCAGGATTACGACTTCGATCCGTTCACCGGTGCCCAGATCTGGCACCACACGAGCTCGTGCGAAGGCGGCGGTGGCAGCACCCCGGTTCTGGCCGGCGGCGACGTGTTCGGCCGTGACGCAACTAACGGAAACGTCGTCCTCTCGGCGAGCAGCGGAGCCACCCTCGGCTCGTTCACGGCGGGCCCGGCGCCCGCCGTCGGTGGCGGCGACGCCTACACCGTCAGCGGCGGCGCTCTCACCGCCGTCGCCGGCTCCGGTTTGGGTAACACGGCGTGGACATTTACCGGCGATGGCAAGATCGACAGCGCGCCGATCGTGGTGGGGAACCTCGTGTTCGCGGGCTCCTCGGGCGGCAATCTGTACGCGCTGGACGCCGCGTCGGGGGCGACTGACTGGTCGACCACCCTGGCCAGCGGGGTTCCGGCTCCTGAGGAGGGACAGTCGTCGCAGCCCCTCACCGGGCTGGCGGCCGGCGAGGGGACCCTCATCGTCCCGACGGGAAGCGAGCTCGTGGCCTTCACGGGCGCCAATGTCGGGAGCGGGACCCCAACCGAAAGCACGGGCCCCTCCGTCGTCGGGACCCCTGTCGTCGGCCAGCCGGTCGGCGCCGATGTCGGAACCTGGAGTGGCCTGCCGACCAGCTACACGTTCCAGTGGCTGGACTGCGACGGAGGCACCTGCTCAGACATCACCGGCGCCAACACCGAGTCCTACACGCCGACGAGCGCACAGCTGGGGCATGCGCTCGAGGTCAGCGTCACCGCGACCAACGCCAGCGGGACGTCGAGCGCCGTCGTGTCCGGGCCATCCAACGCCATCGTCGCGCCGCCGACGATCTCCCAGTCGCCCACGATTGGCGGCACAGCCGCCGACGGTCAGACCCTTACCGCGTCGCCCGGCAGCTGGAACGGGAACCCGACCGGCTATTCCTACCAGTGGCTCCGCTGTCAAAGCGGCTCCTGCAGCCCGGTCAGCGGCGCCACACTGAGCACATACGCCGTGACCGCCGCCGACATCGGATCGCAGCTTAAGGTGCAGGTCACGGCGGTCAATCCCGCCGGTGCCGGTTCGGCCAGCTCCCAGCCCACGTCAACCGTGCCGACCGATGCCACGACGCTGAGGCTGACCTCGTCGGTTAACCCGGTCAAGGTCGGGAACTCCGTGGTCTTCACTGCGACGATGTCGCCCAGCGTTGACGGAGGCACGGTCAGCTTCAGCCAGGACGGTGACCCAGCGACCTGGTGCCAGGCGATGCCGGTCGGCGGCTCGACCCAGACCGTCACCTGCGGCGGGACGGCGGGGGCCACGGGCGAGATCAGTATCTCGGCCACCTACTCGGGCGATCCCCATTTCAACGCCTCGACCTCTTCGCTGACCGAGGACATCGTTGACGGTTCCTCCACCTCGACGACGCCAGGAACCCCGCCCGCGCCACCCACGGTGAGCCTGGAGGGGACGCCGTCAGCCACTTCGACCACTCCCACGATCTACTACCGGGAGTCCGGGACCGTCAACTGGACCCTGTGCAATCTCGATGGCAAGTACATCCCGTGTGACACCACCCATGCCGTGCTCCCGAAGCTGAGCTACGGCACGCACCAGTTCACTGTGGAAGTGGAGAACGCCGGCGGAAGTTCACACGCGGAGGAGACGTGGAAGGTCGTGGCCGCCGGGACGGCGAAGCTCGTGACGGCACACAAGCTGTCGGCGCCCAAGAACCTCCGGGGACACCGGGTTCGCGGAGGCATTCTCCTCACCTGGAGCGCAGTCAGCGGGGCGCGCTCCTACGTGCTGAGCGTGACAGTGGGCGGCGCGACCCGCCGTCATAACCTGGGGGCGGGCGCCCACAGCTTCACGGTCAAGCTCCGACGCCGCGCGCGGATGAAGGTGACTCTGAAGGCGGTGGGTTCCGGTGGCGCGGCCAGTGCCGCGACACGACTTTCGCTCAGCCGGTGAGGCTGTTAGCCACCTCTTGATGGGTACCGATCTCGATCACGGGATCATCGGCGGGTCTGAGCCAGCGCAGCACAGCAAGCAGTCGAGTTTCCGGTAGGGCGACGCAACCAGCGGTGGGGCCGTAGACCCAGCTGTGGAAGAAGATCGCCGAGCCCGGGGCGTGACGGCCCCCGATCGTGGGGTCGACGTTGAAGCGGATGACAGCGAAGTACGGGTAGGCGAGCGTCTCGGTCCACAGCCCCACGGAATCGGATTCCGTGGCGAAGCGGGGCGTGACGCCGCAGCGGAGGTGGACGAAGCGGTTGTACCGGCGCGTGTACTGATCGGAGTCCCACCAGTCGCCGCATCTGAGCTGGTGGTAGGCGTAGTGCAGGGCGCCCGGGTTGGGGCGGGTGCCGTAGAAGGTGGCGCCGATCCCGTACACGCCGGTTGGCGTCGAGCCGTCGCCCTCATGCCGGCTGTCCCGCAGGCCGCTGTAGCCGGTCTCGGCCTGCCACGGCCCAAACACGAGATGCCAGGACGAGGCGGGGTTGGCGCGACGGTAGACGCGCAGTGTGGCCAGATAGTTCGCCGGGTGGTAGGTCGGGCTCGAGACCAGGATCAGCTGGTCGGCAGTGGCCGGGATCTGGAAGCTCGGCTGTGCGCTGGCCGCCGCCGGCAGAGCGAGCGCGGCCAGGACCGTCGCTGCTGCTAGAGACTTGCCGACTGCCGCCCACACCGTCTGGAGCACCGTAGCGCTGATCCCGGTGGCTCGGGGCCCCGCAGAAGAAAAACGCGGCCCCAAACTTCGGGGCCGCGTTCCGCTTGCGATGGTATGGAGTGAGCCCGGGATCCCGCTCGGACGACCGGACTCTATGTATGAACTCGATGTGCCGACTAGTTACCCGCGGACGGTGAGCCTCGGTCAATCGTGGACGAACGTCGTAGCGGTCATTTGGCGCGTCGGCAGGCGACAATCAGCACCGCGCCCCCGGGGGCCAGCGACACACCTTAGAATCGCCCTCGACGCGGCGGTAGCTCAGTTGGTAGAGCGCAAGCTTCCCAAGCTTGAGGTCGCGGGTTCGAGACCCGTTCGCCGCTTGAGCGGGGGCGCCAGCCGAATGGCCGGCGCCCCGCGCTGATCGATCTAGAGCCGGACGGTGTAGTTGAACCCGTTCGGCCAGCTCACCTCGATCTCGTACTTGCCGCGCAGCGTGTGACGCAGCGAGATCCTGGTGGTCGCGACACCGTTCCGGGTCAGGGCCGCCCCGCTCCTGCGGAGCTTGCCCTGCTTGACCCACACCCGCACGGCCCTGGCGGAGTCGAACTCCTCCTTGGCCTTCTTCGGGCCGACCACCTTGCAGCTCACGGCGATCTTCCCGTGCGACTGCTTGGCGGTGCAGACGATGCGGCCGGTGAACTTGCCCCTCGGCCCCGCCGGGCCCCTGGGACCTGTCGGGCCTGCGGGACCCGCCGGCCCTGCCGGGCCTGCCGGGCCTGCGGGACCTGCGGGACCGGTTGCGCCCGCCGGGCCGGGAGGACCGGTGTTACCGGCTGGGCCGGGGTTGCCCTGCGGACCCGTGTTTGCGTCGGTCTCGGTGATCGTCGCGGTCAGGATGTTCCGGTAGAGGTCCGGATCGGTGCTCCCGACCGTGTATTGGTAGGAGTAGTTCGAGCCGAGATTCGCACCCGCCTTTGGCAGCGGCTTGGCGCTGCGGTAGCCGGAGAAGATCAGGGTGAGCTGATTGTTGCCGTCCGGCACCGCGACCGGGTCGTACGCCCGGCCGTTGTAGTAGCCGCTGGGGGCCAACGGCACGTCTTGGCCGGCGCTCAGGGCGGTCTCCTGCTCGGCCGACGCGTTGAACGTCGGATCGTCGGTGATCAGTGGCACCGGCGTGGTCCAGTTGACCCCGTCTGTCGAGGTGGAGGTGAAGATCTGCTGGAAGGAGTCAGAGTCCCCGTCCTGGCAGTCCGCACCGGACATGAACATCGTGTAGCCACCCTCGCCGTTGGCCACGATCGAGCCGCGTGAGCCGACGAAGTGCAGCTGGTCGGTGCCGGTCTGGCCGACGCCGGTGGTGTCGCCCGCGTTGCCCTGGTAGCCGGGATCATTAATGCCCCCCACGGTGCCGAGATCGGTGAAATTGATCCCGTCGGTCGTGTAGGCGGAGCGGACCACCGTGTAGTCCTCGTTGTTCTTGAACAGCGTCTTCGGGTTGGTCGAACCCTCGCCCGTGTTTGCCAGTGCCTCTTCGGACGCGATGCACGCGCCCTCGGTCGGCTGGTTGGGCTGGGTGGCGCCGACGTCGTAGCCGCCGTAGATCGTCACCGACGGGGCGCCGTTCAGGCCGCTGTTGTAGGTGCCGTAGGGCGCGCTCGATGTCGCGGTCGAGTTGCCGTAGATGCTGTTGGCCGGATTGGCCGTGCAGCCGGTCAGCTCATCGGTGCTGCTGTTGGTCCCGGCGGTGTCGGCCCCCGTGCACTGGATCTCAGCGATGCCGTTGGTCGAACTGCTCGACTTGCCATACCCGATGTAGACCGTGTAGGTGCCGGGATCAGCGCCGGCGCCACTTGGGCTGGTGTTGTTGACGAGGCTCGCGTACTCCTGCGCGCCCGAGCCGGTGTAGCCGAAGCTGCTCACGGGGATCGAGACGCCGGCCCCGCTCGTCGGCACGACGAACGTGGTCGAGGAGCCGGCGTTGACCGTCGCGGGACTCCAGTAGTTGAGCAGCTTCTCGCCGTACAGGAACACCGTCGCGCCGGATGGCACGTTGTCCCCAGCTGGCAGTGCGCTGGCCGGGACCTGGCCGATGATGCCGTCGGGGGCCTGGAGGCCCGGCTGGGTGCCGGCCGACAGCGGCTGACCCTCCGAGGTGGGGTTCGTCACCTCGGCGGTGTCGGGAACCTCCGGGGGCGCAACGATGCTGTCGCCGCTGGTGACGGTCAGGTAGCCCGAGGCCGGGATCGATTGGCCGGGGGCCGGGAACGCGAAGCAGTCGACGAACGTGGTGCTCGTCGGCGTGTTGGCCGTGACTGTGTCATTCGCGGAGCAGTGGATCGAGGCCAAGGACGTGTCCTCGGCATTGCTGTAGGCGGTGGTGCCGCCGGGGGCGGCATCGCCGCTTTGGCCGAGGTCGTAGATCACGCCACCGGGGCCGCCGGTGTAGTTCGTGAAGTTCGCCGTCGAGCCGACGGTGATCGTCGCGCCGACGTTGTTGGCCGCCTCAAGGACGCCGTCGTTATCGGTGTAGCCGCTGTTCGCGTTGTAGAACGGCACGTTGATTGTGGCGCTCGCGGTCGTCGCAGCCGGACCGCCCGCGCTGCCGTTGGCGGCGTCGTTGACCTGCGGGTCGTAGCCCAGCGTGCCCTGCGACGGGTTCGTCGGGTTGGGGCCGACGTCGACCTGTTCCATCGCCGGCAGTCCGGCGAGCGGATCAAGCGCGTTGCCAGCGGTCCAGTTCAGCTTGTGGACGATCAAGCCCTGGCCGAGCGTGTCTCCGGAGACGCGATTGAGCGTGTACAGGTAGTAGCTGCCGCCGATCTGGGCGATGTATGCGTGACCCTGGTTGTTGTCGTTCTGGATGCCGTCGGCGCAGACACCGGGGTTGAGCTCAAGCCCCTTGTCCGCGTACTCCCAGGTCTTCCCGCCGTCGAACGAGTTGGCTACCACCATGGCCTCGTCGGAGTCCTTGGGCCGGTAGTCGAAGATGCCCGTGAGGACATTTGACTGGAACGGGTTCCTCATCACGAAGGGGAAGTAGTACGGCGACATCGGCAGCTGCGCTCCGGCCGGCTGGTTCACGACGGCGCCGGTCTCCGGGTTCGGGCCGCCGGAGGAGCAGTAGCCGTCGACCGGGCCCGGGTCGCCGGCATAGCCGGTCGCGTAGGGGAAGCTTCCGGACAGGTTGTTATTGGTCGACGCCCCCGGATAGATCGAGTAGTTCGGGTAGGTCCCCGCGGGGGTGCTGGTGGTGCCGTTCGTGTAGGCCGGCACGCTCACCGTCGGGTTCGAGCCGCCGAAGTTGAAGGTCGGCAGGAACGAGCCATAGAGGGCCCCGCCGTTGAGCGCCAGGTCACCCTGGGTGAGGTTCCACGGCGCCGGGTTCGCGCTCGAGCCGTAGACGCTGTCCACGGACGGCGACGCCGAGGCATATGTGGGCACGGTCTGGGCCTGCGCCCCCGGAGCAAGGGCAAGTATCGGAAGCGCCAGCGCAGCGAGCGCGGCGGATAGGGCTATCGGGCGGGTGCGACGACGCATCCTCGAAGGGCCTCCCTGAGTGGATTCCTGGACATGGGGCCACCGAGGACGGCGGCGCCGGGACGCTACATCCGCTCCGGGTGGCGGCTTGTTACCGCGGCGTGTTCGAGATGTGACCAACCTGTCGCCGTCGGGCGACAGGTGGGCTGACCGGCTCTGGCGCGCGGCTTCGAAGCCTGTCCCCTAGCGGCCCACCTGCGAAGGCCGGGTGCCCGCGCGAACACGAGATGGGCAAACCCCACCCCTATGCCGGCCATCCGGCGTACCGCACCGGCTAGCCCGAGGAGCTGTTCACGCGGCTAGGAGGGATGGCCGTTGGGCGCCCGGATGAGCTGATTCGCCCCGTCTCTCGACTTTCGCGCCGGGGACGGGAGAATGGGCGATGATTCGCTGAGCGCCGCCTGCGCCGCGGCGGAACGTACGTCAGAAGGGGCATCAGATGAGCTTCTCCGTTGGGGCGAAGACCGGAGCGACGGGTGTGGCGAACAAGAACCTCGTCCTGGCGGCGATGGTGTTCGCGGTCGCGATGACGTTCATCGATCAGACGATCGTCGCGATCGCCATCCCGAAAATCTCGAGGGAGCTGTCGCTCTCGGCGACGGGTGCCCAGTGGGTTATCAACGGCTATCTGCTCTCGCTGTCGGCTCTGTTCGCGTTCGGCGGGAAGCTGGCCGACGTCTATGGGCGCCGGCGCATGGTCGTGGTCGGCGTCATCGGGTTCGCGATCGCGTCGGCGTGCTGTGGGCTTACGCCGAAGGGAAGCATCGCGGAGGCCTGGATCATCACCTTCCGGGTGATCCAGGGTGCGACCGCGGCGCTGATGTTCCCGGCCGCGGTGGGGATCGTCGTCTCGTCGTTCCCCCTGCGGGAGCGTGGCCGGGCGATGGCCGTCTTCTTTGGGATCTCCGGTGGCCTGACCGCGATCGGACCGATCGCGGGCGGCTTCCTCGTGCAGTGGACCTGGCGTTCGATCTTCTGGATCAACATCCCCGTCGCGATCATCGCGCTGATCCTGGTCCGGGTCTCGCGCCCGGATGACACACGGCGCCCGACGAAGCTCGACTACCGCGGCGCGGCATTGGTCACCGGTGCGATGGGGCTGCTCGTGCTGGGCCTGCAGCAGTCGGCCGTGTGGGGGTGGGGCAGCCCGGCGACGTGGGTCTGCATCATCGCCGGAGTGGCGCTGGGGGTCGTATTCGTCCGGGAGGAACTTCGCATCCCGCACCCGCTGCTCCGCCTGCAGATCTTCCGCAACCAGGCGTTCGCCGCGGAGAATCTCGTCCTGCTCCTGATGTCGATTGTGTTCGTGCCGTTCTTCTTCTTCGGGAGCGTCTACGCCCAGGTGTCGCTGGCCAAGAACTCCTCTAACGCGGGCGTGTATCTGCTCTGGTTCTTCATCGGCTTCGTGATCATGGCCCAGGTGGGAGGCCGGATCCTCGACCGCCGCGGCGCCAAGCCCGCGGTCGTGGGAGGGGCTGCACTCGCGGCGGTTGGCTTCTTCCTGCTCGCCGGCAAGCTGACCGACCTCTCGTTCAGCGCCCAGCAGCTCTACATCGCGATCGCCGGCGGCGGGCTCGGCCTGATGCTCGGGACATCGAGCACGGACGCCATCAACCGCGCGCCGAGTGGCAGCTACAGCGAGGTCACGGGAATCACCCAGACCTCGCGCAACTTCGGGGCCAGCCTCGGCCTCGCCGTCCTCGGCACCATCTTCACCAGCCGCAACAAGACCAACGTGACGGCGGCGCTGACCAGCCACGGGGTTCCGCGCTCGGCGGCGGAGAGGGTCGCCGCGTCGTTCGGGTCCGCCGGCGCGAGCGGTTCCAGCTCCCGCGAGCCGCACGCGATCGTGCACGCCGTCCAATTGGCGAACGCGCACTCGACCCAGACCGTGTTCTACATCATGGCCGGCGTGATGGCGGCGACGTTCATCGTCGCGGTCCGCCGACTCCCGCGGGGGCGCGTTGAGCCGCAGGAGATAGTGGAGGACCCGGAACCGGACGCCGCCCGGGTGCCGGAGGCTGCGGCGGCCGGCTCGGCCGTCGAACCAATATGAGTTCGCCTCGTTGCCGGGTGGTCCCCCGGCCGGAGGACTACTTCAGGTGCCGCCGTTGAGCCGCTCGCGAACCTCCTGCCAGAGCTCTCGGTAGGCCTCGGCGGCGCGCCCTCGCGGCGAGAACTCCTCCAGCACCTTCCGTTCAGAACCCATCCGCTCGACGTCGGCGGCGAGGGGGACCGCCGTGCGCAGGATCTCGGGATGTTCAAGGATCATGCGCTGCATCACGTCTCGATGCATTCGCTTGCGGGCATCGGTCATCGAGAAGAACGTGAGCAGCTGGGTGTCGTGATTGACGACACGTTCGATCTGCTCGAACGTGCGCGCCGAGAGGGTGGCTGGGATGAGCGGGATGAGCAGGGCGTCGACAGCCCGGAAGACGTTCTCCGAAACCAGCGAGATGCTCGGCGGGCAGTCGAGCACCACGTAGGCGTACTCGTCTCGCAGCGGGGCCAGAACGCGTGACAGCCGGCGTGTGGGCCGTTTCGTCGCGTCCAGGGCCAGGTCCATGTGGCGGTAGGAGAAGTCAGCCGGGAGCAGATCGAGACGTTCGTAGTCGGTCCCCTTGATGTGCCGGTCCGCATGACTGCGTCCGCGCACGAGCTTGCGCGCCCCGCCCTTGATCTTGGGCTTGATCCGAAACAGATAGGTGCTCGCTCCCTGGGGATCGAGGTCCCACAGGAGCGTGCGCGCCCCTTCGCTCGCCGCCAGGTAGGCCAGGTTCACCGCTGCGGAGGTCTTGCCGACGCCGCCCTTGATGTTGTAGGTGGCAAATACGCGCGTCACTTGAAGACCTGTCGCACGAGCGCCCGGTTCTGAGGCGAGGCAAAGTCGGCAAAGCGGGCGGCAAACTCCGCCCGCGCCTGCGCCTGCTGCTCATCGAGGCGCTCGACCAGCTGTCCCATCGTCATCAGCGCGCTCACGCCATCGGGCTGCTCACGCACCTCCTCTCCCAGCGAGCGGACGAGATCGGCCTGGATCTGGCGGTCCTGAAACCGCCCCAGGCTGTCCTGGAGCGCCTTCAGCGCCCGGACCATCGGCTTGACCTGTTCGGCCGGGTAGAGGCTGGCGAAGAATTCGAGCAGATAGCGGAGCTCTTTCCCCTGCTTGCGCAGCTCGTGGAGAGCGGTCGGCGGGGTGGCCTCGTCGATCTTGTCGCCAGCCTTCACCATTGCGACGTAGACCCGCTTTATCCGCCGACCCGCGACTTCGGACAGCGGAGGCGCCGTATCGGCGCCCGGGGTGTTGGATGCTTCAGCCAGCAACTTCTCCCAGCCCCGCAAGGCGGCCTCGGCTCTGGGCGAGCGCAGGGCGTTTCGCATCCGGCGCCGCTCGCGACTGCGGCGCTTCCGCAGCGCCCCGAGGAGGAGGTCCAGCCCGTCCCGGTTCCGTTCAGGGAGGGTCGAGCGGAGGGCCTCGAACTCCAGGAGGTATACGTCGAGGTCGCGGGCGCCTCCGGTCACCTGCTGGAGCCAGCGAAATTCCGACCGGGAATGCGCGAGTGACTCGGCGGGAAACGAGTCCCGCAGACCTTTCTGTAGAGCGCGGGTGCGCCTCACGGCGACCCGCAGGTCATGCAGGAACTCGCTATCGCGGCCGGCGAGGGCGCCGGGCAGGTTTGCCCTGATCACCTCAAGCAAACGCCGGCCGATCCTCGCCGCCGCCACCGGCGCCGGCTCGTCGGCTCGGAGCACGACGGCGACGTCGGAGCTGACCCCGCCAGGGGCATGACCGGAGCGCGTGACCGCCTCATCCTGGAGCGAGACATCGGTCGCTTCCAGACCCAGCTCGCCGGCCAGCAGCCGGCGAACTTCCTCCAGCGCCTTGTCGTAACCCCGGATGCCGGTGGCCACCAGGCGGGGCACGAGCTCCGCCTCGCCGGGGCCGAGCAGCACCGGCTCCTCGAGCGTCAACCGAACCACCGTCTTACGCCGCCGATCCAGTACCTGCAACGGTTGCTGGCGGACCCGTACGTGGGCGAGGCGGGCGACGGCGCGGACGTCCGCCAACCGCTGCAGGGCCTGCTGGAGCCGGCTGTCCGGCAGCGTTCCGGCAAGTAGTTCGTCCGGCGCCCGGGGCCAGTCCAGCCGGGCGATCTCGCTCATGCTGCCGTTGCCCAACGTGAACCGCCCGTCAGCGTAAATCAGCGACATCCCGGCTCGGTGCAGGCGGCCATCGAAGGTGTCGTAGAAGATCCGCTCCGTGGATTGCCGCGGCCCGGCGCGCAGGGCGAACGATGACGCCAGGGCCTCTGCCAGCGCCTCCGCGCCCAGCTCTCTGGGAACGACGAATTGAAAAGCCACTGGGCCCACGCTACGACTAAGAGTGTCATCCCGCAAAGACGGCTCTGATCTGGCCCGCGGGCGGCGCGTTTCTCAGGGTTTTGCGGTGAGCGAGTGTCCCCGATTGGGATCCAAAACGCTCCACGAACACGTGTTCGCGAGCGGGGTAAAATCGATGTGGTGTCGTTGATCGTTCAACCCTCACTGTTTGGCTCCTCGGGCGAGCTCGGCGTCGCCGAGCTCGGCGCGGCCGTCGAGCGCCGACCGCTGTCCGACGGCGCCTGGCTCGACCTGCGGCCCGGGTTCATCACGGCGGCGGACGAGCTCTTCGATGTGCTGGCCGACGCGGTGCCTTGGCACGAGGAGCGGATGCACATCTACGACAGCACTGTCCGTGTTCCACGGCTCCTGGCCGGGTACGGGCAGGGCGAGGCCCTGCCTCATCCGGTGCTCGAGGAGGCGCGTTCGGCGCTGAATGCCCACTACGCGTCGGAGCTCGGCGAGCGGTTCGTGAGCGTCGGAATGTGCCTCTACCGGGACGGAAACGACAGCGTCGCCTGGCACGGCGACCGCATCGCCCGGGAAAGCCCCGGCGACACGATGGTGGCCATCGTCTCGCTCGGCGCCAGCCGGCCGTTCGGGCTACGGCCGAAGGCGGGAGGCCGGGGACTCCGCCTTCAGGTTGGCCACGGCGACCTGCTGGTTATGGGCGGAAGCTGCCAGCGAACCTGGTTGCACGGCATCCCCAAGGTGGCCAACTGCCTGGGCGCGCGGATCAGCATCCAATTCCGCCCGCACTGGGGGGACAAAGTAGGTGGGCGCACGGCCGACGGTCGCGCCCAGTAGCGAGCCGTTCCCGGGGTTCAGGCCCTCGGGCCTGATTTGCGCGCGTGGGGGCGCTCGGGCGCGAGCCAGTGGGTGACCGTCGTCGGCTGGCTCGGATCGGTCAGGTCCGCGATTTGCTTGAGGCGCTCTTCGTCGCGAACGCTGACCCGTTCGTGTTGCCGGAGGTGCTCCTCCCAGGAGCCGACGACGAACTGCTCAAGCACGCGTCTTGAGTCGGCGGCGTCCACCCACACGCGCCAGCTGATCGCGCCGGTACGACGTCTGGCGTAGCGACCGGCGTAGAGCTTCTCGACGACCTCTTGCTCGCGTCCCGTCTTGGGTCGGTACTCGACGGTGACGAGGACCGGCCCGCCGGGCGCGCTCTCGGCGACGAGCTGTGGATCTGGCCAATCGCCGGCCGGGAGAAGATCAGCAGGAGCGATCGCCTTGAAGGGCAAGACTGCCCCGGCTCCGGCTACGAGCGCCAGCCCGACCCCGGCGATCAGGAGGGCCGAGCTGAGCCCCGCGTTCTCAGCCAGGACACCGAAGGCGGCGGCACCGAGCGCGCCGCCGCCCTGAAAGACGACCAGGTAATAGGACATCCCGCGAGCCTTGGCCCAGCCGGGCAGCGTCCCCTGGTATTGGGAGTTGAAGATGGAGAGAACGAGGATCCAGGCGAAGCCCGCAACCACGACGACGACCGCCGCCAGCGCGGTGTCCCGGACGTAGGCCAGGGCCACCGTCACGGCCGCCAAGGTGAGCGTGGCAATGCCGGTGAGGGCCCCGAGAGAGATGACCCCTCGCAACCGCGGGAGCCCAGCTGCGCCGGCTACCGCCCCGATGCCGACGCCGCCGAGAAGGAGTCCGTAGCCACCGGAGCCGAGGTGCAGATGGGTGTGCGCGACGAGCGGCAAGAGCGCCCAGATCGAGTTGGCGAAGAGCATGAACAGGCCGGCGCGTAGAAGGATCACGCGCAACGCCGGGCTGGCGGCGACGTACCTGGCTCCAGCGCGGATGCCCTGGACGATGTGCTCAGGTGGTGTCGCAGTGGCGGCGCGGCTGTGCCCCCGCCAGCGAGCGACCGCTCCGATCACGGGCACGAAGCTAGCCGCGTTGATCACGAACAGCACGCCGGCGCTGGTCGCCGCATAGAGCGCGCCGCCGATCGCGGGACCGACCGCCCGGCTGAGGTTCTGATTGACGGCGCCCAGGGCGATCGCCTGGGGCCGATCCTCAGGTGCGACCAGCTCGGGCTGAAGCGTCTGCCACGTCGGCGAGGTAAGGGTCTGGCCGACCCCAACGGCGAAGATCAACAGCAGAAGAACCGCGGGTGTGACAAGACCGGCAAAGGCCAGGCCGGCAAGTGCGGAAGCGGCGAGGAGCATGAACGATTGCGAGGCGATCAAAAGCCGGCGGCGATCGACAAGGTCGCCGAGGACGCCGGCGGGTATCGCCAGGAGCACGATCGGAAGTCCGGCCGCGGTCTGGATCAAGGCCACCAGCGTCGCGGAGGTGGTCAGGGTGAGCATCAGCTCCTGGGCCCCGACGGTCTGCATCCAGCCGCCGACGTTGCTCAGGAACTGCGCCGAAGCCATCCTGGCGAAGTCAGGCGAGTGAAACGGGGCCCATGGCGACGTCCTGGTGGGCGTCTCCTCGCTGGGTGTCGTCATCCGAACCCGAGAGTCACTCAGACGCTTCGCCGGGCGTACTCAGGGGCCAGTACGACCAGTCGCCGTTCGGGTCCGTGGTTTGCCCCACCTCGATCAGGTAACCGTCGGGATCGCGGATGTAGCAGCGGATCTCGTACTCGTGATGCTTGGGCGGCGTCAGGAATTCAGCACCCCGGGCGCTCCATTCGGCATACACGGCCTCGATGTCCTTGACCCGGATGTTGAGGAAGCTGCTGACCCGGTCGGGATCGCGGGGTGTCTCCAGGGTTACCGTCGGCTTGTCATCGGTCGGGCCTCCGCCGACGTTGATGATGATCCAGCTGTTCGACAGGGCCACGTAGGTCACATCTCCCGAGAAGACCACCTTGCCGCCGAGCACTTCGCTGTAGAAGCGCTTGGAGCGCTCGACATCGTCCGAGACGATGAAGTGGGCTAGGACCAGGTCCTGGTCGATGTTGCTCATCACGACCTCCGATGTTGTGCGATCTCACGTCGCAGCGCCTTCAGCGCGTCGGCGTGTATGTCCGAGAAGCTTGGGAAGGGCTGGATCGTGTCGCGCAGCACCTCGAGCGGGACTTGGGCGCGGATCGCCAGGGTGGCCTGCTGGAGCCACTCGCCGGCCTCAGGCCCGAGCGCGTAGGCGCCGGTCAGGCGCTCGCCGTCACTCAGGAGCGTTAGGAACCCGTTCGACTTCGCGTACGCGTGCGTGTAGGTGGGAGTTCTGGCGACCTGCGACAGCAGCGCGGTGGCGCTGAACTCGGCCTCGGTCGCGCCCACGGCCGCGGCCTGCGGATCGGTGTAGGTGACGCGCGGGACCGCCTCGTAGTTGGCCTCACGGGCTTCGCCGAGGATGTTCGAGGCGACGACCTCCCCCTGATACTCGCCGACGTGCGTCAGTTGCCAGATGCCGGTGACATCACCCACTGCCCAGAGCCGCTCGCCAGCACGCAGGTGGGTATCGACCGGGATTCCGTGGGCGCGCGCGTCGATGCCGACGGTCTCAAGCCCTATTCCCTGGAGGCGGGGGCGCCGACCGGTCGCCACGAGCAGATGATCGCCCCGCAGCTCTCGGCCATCTTCCAAGCCCAGGATGAAGTCCGGCCCATGCCGGGACGCTGCGGTCGCCTGCACTCCGAGCACGAGCTCGATCCCATCCTCACGCAGCGCCTGGCTCAGCGCCTCGCCCAAGCGCTCCGGCTCCCGCGCGAGTACCCGCTCGGCCGCCTCGACGAGCGTCACCTCACCTCCCAGACGACGAACCACCTGGGCGAGTTCAACCCCGGCCGCACCGCCTCCGAGCACGATCAGCCGTCTCGGGACAGTCTTCATCCCCGTGGCTTCGTTCGTGCCCCAGACGCCGTCGAGCCCTCGCAGTCCCGGGACCGGTGGTACGACCGGATCGGCCCCATTGGCAAGCACGACATGCTCGGCCGTGTAGCGCGCGCCATCGACCTCGACGACGCCTGTCCCGGCGAGGCGGCCGTGACCGCGCAACAGCGTGATCCCCCGGTCCGCCAGCCACTGCGCAGCTGTGGCGTCGGAGTAATGCGACACCATGAAGTCGCGCCAATCGAGCGCTGCTTGAACGTCGACCTGGGCGCTGGCAGCGGCCTCGCGCGCGCCGTGTACCGCTTCCCCCGGGCGCAGGAGCGCCTTCGAAGGGATGCACGCCCAGTACGAGCACAGGCCACCGACCAGATCGCGCTCAACCACGGCGACCCGGAGCCCGCCCTCCGCGAGGGCGCCGGCGCAGTGCTCCCCCGGCGCGCCACCACCCAGGACGATGACGTCGTAGTCGGGACTTCTGTCCTGGGCTCCGCTCACGTCGACCTCCAGTGGTCGCGAGTAGTGGTGATGAGCCTAGTAAGGGCGCGGGAATCACCCCGTAACCGTCGCGTTCGCCCGCGTGCAACGCGAACAGTCGGCACATGTCGCCGAGTCCACGGCTGGCCATAGGCGGGACCCGGCCGTGGATGCCCGTGGACTCCCGCTACCGTCCCGGCGCCAGATGCTGAAGCCACTCAAGCGACTTGCCCTCGATATCTCCCCGGTGCGGGAGTCGCGCGACTACCGGCTGCTGTTCATCGGCCAGATCGTCTCGAACATCGGAACGCAGGCGGCGCTTGTGGCGCTGCCCTACCAGATCTTCGTCCTGACTCACTCGGCGGTGTTGGTCGGGTTGCTGGGTGCGTTCGAGCTTGGGCCGATGATCGTGGTCTCGCTCCTCGGGGGCGCCCTGGCCGATCGGCTCGATCGTCGGATGCTCCTGGCGATCGCGCAGCTGGCGGTGATCACAGCGGCCGGAGCACTCGCGGCGGCCGCGCTGGTGGGAAAGCCGCCGGTCCTGCTCGTGCTCGTGCTCGGCGGACTGCTGGCGGGCGGCGCGGCGCTCGACGGCGTCACTCGCACGGCGATCATCCCCAATGTGCTCGGCCCGGAGCGGCTGCGCACCGGGCTGGCGCTCAACTTCGGCATCTACCAGGTGACCGGGATCATCGGCCCCGCGATTGGAGGTCTGCTGATCTCAGCCACCAGCGTCGGCGTGACCTACATCGTCGACGCGGCCTCGTGTCTGGCCATGCTGGTGGCGGCGCTGGCGATCGCGCCGCAGCCGCCGGTCCAGGCCGATCACCCGCCGGTGCTCTCGTCGATCGCCGAGGGTTTGCGCTTTGTCCGCTCCAACCGAGCTCTTGCGGGCAGCTTCGCGATCGACCTCGTCGCGATGACGTTCGGCATGCCTCGCGCGCTGTTCGCGGTGCTGTCACTGACCGTCTACCACGCCGGCGCCGCCGGCGCCGGGGCGCTCTATTCCGCGGTTGCCGCGGGCGCGACGCTCGCGGTCCTGACCTCGGGCTGGATCCGTCACGCGCGGCGCCTCGGTCAGATCGTGATCGGAGCCGTGCTCGTCTGGGGAGCGGCGATCGCGCTCGTCGGCCTGGTCGACACGATCGCGCCGGCGATTGCGCTGCTGGCCCTGGCGGGCTTTGCCGACAGCGTGAGCGCCGTGTGCCGCTCGACGATCAACCAGACCGTCACTCCAGACGAGCTCCGCGGCCGGATGAGCGCCGTGTTCAGCCTCGTGGTCACGAGCGGCCCGCGGCTCGGCGACATCGAGTCAGGCACCGTCGCCGGCCTGACCTCGCCCCGGATCTCAGTCACCTCCGGCGGCCTGGCCTGTCTGGTCGGTGTCGGGCTGATCATGCTCGCCTTCCCGCAGCTTGCGGCGTACGGGACCGGGACGGGCCCACCGCTCGCCGCGGTGTCGGGATAGGAGCCGGGGATCGCCGTAAGCTCAGGCGCGTGAGGAAAACACGTCACGGCGGGGCTCCAGTCGGGGCCGGAGCGCTGATCGCGGCGCTCGCCTTCGCGTCCGCGGGAGGAGCATCAGCGGCGGTGAGGCCGGACTTCGGCAATCCGAGTGGGCATTTCCACGTCCCGGCCGCGGGCCGCGCGGTCAATACCAGCCACCCGAACCACGTGATCGGAAACGGCACACCGCGCAGCTGTACGTCCGCCGCCGTGGTGCACGACGTGGCTGCCGGGGGCATCATCGCCTTCAACTGCGGTCCCCGGCCGGTCACCATCGTGATGAGGGCCACCGCCAGCGTGACCAAGACCCGGCGCCTGGTCGTGTTGGACGGCGGCGGCCGGATCACCCTGAGCGGCGCCAGCAAACGCCGGATCCTCTACTCGGACACATGCGCCGGCACCTGGTCGACCGACGACTGCGTCAACCAGCCATATCCGCAGATCGTGGTGCAGAACATCACCTTCGAGGACGGCTATGACGGCACGCAGCAGGCCACCTGTACGGCGAACGCCCCGGCGTGCTGGTACGGCGGCGTCGACGGCGGCGGTGCCATCTACGTCGAGGGCGGCCAGTTCAGAGCGGTCAATTCGCGGTTCCTCGACAACCGCTGCTACGCCTACGGCCCTGATCTCGGCGGCGGCGCGATCCGTGCCCTGGCTCAGTACGAGAACCGTCCCGTGTACATAACCAGCGACACGTTCCGCGGCGGCCGCTGCTCCAACGGCGGAGCGCTGAGCAGCATCAGCGTGCAGTGGGACGTTCTCAACAGCGAGTTCACGGACAACCGGGCGATCGGGTGGGGGGCCAACCCGGCCTCACACGGCACGCCGGGCGGCGGCAGCGGCGGCGCCATCTACCTCGACGGCACGGACGACAACGTCCTGCTTGCCGGCACCGTGATGGACGGCAACCGGGCCAGAGAGGGCGGCGGTGCCGTCTTCGATGTCGTGGACAGCGGCTGGGGAGCCCTGACGTTCAATCAGTCGCAGCTGCACCACGACGTGAGCGGAGAGTTCCAGACCTTCCCTGGGGTCTACTACGACATTGACGGGCATGACCGAGCCCCGACGATGATCAACTCAAGCGACGGCTGAAGCCAGTCGGGACGAGCTCTACGCCGGGGGGCGGCCTGTCCAGGTGAGTCGCAGGCTATGGGCGCGTGACCGGCCGCGCCTACAAGCCCGGCGGGTGGCGGACGACGAAGCCCGCAAATTCGCCGCCGCCCTGCGCCCAGCGGGTGCCGGATTCGGCGAGGGCGACGGTGTCAAAGCGCCAGCCGGCGACCGTCATCCAGACATGATCGGCGTTGGCGTAGATGGTGATCCAGCGCCCCGGACCTGGATCGCCCCAGTCCTCGAACTGCCCGGACACCATCGGTGAGCTGACCAGTCCAGCCGCCGCCAGGGCGTAGCTGACCGAACCGGAGCAGTCATAGCCGTCGGCATGGAACGAGGCGTGACCGCCGCCGTAGATGTAGGGGAGGGTGGCGATCGCGTTGCCGGCGGCGATCACCTGAGCCACGGCGGCCGGCGCTCCCGGCGGCGCTTGCACCATCCCACCGGTATCGACGGCGACTCCGCCAGGGACACTGACCGTCTGGGCGGCAGCCGCGCGCGCCGCCTGGGCGGCTGCCTGGGCCTCGAGGCTGTGCAGGTGAGAGTTCAGTGCGACGAGCCGCGACGTCAGGCCCTGGCGAGCCTGCGTCTCGTCGATCTGCCGCCGCAGTAGCGCCAGGTGCAGGGCCGCGACCTGGTTCCGTTCCCCCAGGATCTGATCGGTGAGCTGGCGGTCGCGCTGCTCCAGCTCGGCAAGCGTCGCCACCTGGCGTTTGACCGCGAGTCGCGCCGCCCGCGTGAAGTGCACCACCGCGGCGTCGCGGTGCCCGATCCGCTCCAGGAAGCTGACCTGCTCCAGCAGGTTGCTGAAGCCATGCGAGTCGAGGATCACGGTGGCCAGGTCGGGTGGCTGGTTCTCGTAGTTGGCAACCAGGTTGGCGGCCAGCGCGTTGGTGGCCAGATGGAGCTCGTTCTCGAGGTCGACCAGGTGGTTGCGAGCGGCCAAGAACGCCGTCTGAACCTGGGCGAGCTGGGCCTCACGGGTATCGAGCTGAAGCTGAAGGTTGGCCAGCCGGCCTTCGGCGGCTCGGACGCTGCCGCTCGTCTGGTTGATCTGGGCGGTGTCGGCGGCAATCTGGCTCTGGAGGGAAGAGGCGGCCGAACGCCCGCTGGCGATTTGGCTCTGGAGGTCTCCGGAGCTGCTCGCCGTCATCCCGCCCAACATGACCGCGCCGACACCGAGCACGGCGAGAACTCGCGTTGCGGCGGATAGCCGGCTCACGCGCACGCGACTGGCCAGGGATGAACGGGGGCGAATTGGCAACACAAGAGGTTCGGGCGGCGACGCAGACGTGCCCCCGAACGGGGACCTGAGAACGTGGGACGGCGGGCACGGTAACACGCCGTCGCGACAGAGCGGCCGTAGGCCTGCTCTTGCAATAAATCCTGCAATTCCGCGATTTACAAGAAGCTGATGCATCGATGTGAGCCAGCCCGCGAACGGTCGACTCGCACTCCCTCGAGGCTCCAGTGCACCCGGGTCGCTGCCGATGTCTTTCCCTGTGTCGCAGTCGCCGCCATCCCCTGCTGTCGCCCCCGCCGCCACGATGCCGGCAGGCCTCCCGTACGGGCGTCCGGTCCGACGCCGGGTCGCCCTGCCGGGTCTGCTCGTGGCCGGCCTGGTCCTGTCGGTCGTGCTCGTGGCGCTCCACGATCAGGTCGTCTACTACCGCGTCGACTCGGGGTCCATGGCGCCCACCCTGCCGATTGGCAGCCGAGTGGCCGTGGAGCCGGGGGTGGCGCCCAAGGTGGGGGAGATCGTGGCCTTCCACGCCCCGGCCGGAGCCGTCCCCGCCACGCCCGTCTGCGGGAACCCCGGTCAAGGGGCGGGTTTCCCGCAGGCCTGCGGCCTTTCGAGCGCCGGACCTTCAAAGGCGATCTTCGTCAAGCGCATCGTTGCCGGTCCCGGCGCGGAACTGCTTATCCGAAATGGCCGGGCGGTCGTCGATGGCGTGACGGAGAACGAGCCCCCCGACGCCTCGTGTGGCGGCCCGGATTGCAACTTTCCCACGCCGATCCGCGTCCCGGCCGGTGACTTCTATGTCCTCGGTGACAACCGGGGAGCGTCCGACGACAGTCGCTTTTGGGGTCCGATCTCGGCGAGCTCGATCCTCGGAGTCCTCGTCACATGCCGGCCACTGCAAACCGCCTGCCAGCCTCGGCACTGAGGCTGTCGTCCCGGGGCGGCGTCGTGGAGGCGATAATCCGTGCCATCTGTCCGGGTGGCGTGACGCGGGCGGGTGATGGATCGACGGCCGCGCGGGTGGCGAGGGCGCTCAGGTTCGGCCCGCCACCGGTGGAGCCGCCCACGATCGTGTTTCCAACTCGCTGACCGACGGACCAGACGCTGGGGTAGGCAAGCGCCGCGGCCGCTGCGACGGCGCGCACATCCTGGGCCGAACGATTGTCGACGACGTTGATCAGGGTCAGCGGGGCGACTCGCGCCGCGTCCCTAAGAGCCTCGGCGGTGACGAGGTGAGTGGGCACGCGGGCGCCCACGAAAGCGTCGATCACGATCGCGTCCCAGCTGGCATCGGGCTGCGCTCGAACGTGAGCACGCCCCTCGACATGCCTCACCCGGAGGCCCGGCGCGCGGACCAGCCCCAGATGCTCCCGGGCCATCGCGAGGACATCCCCATCCACCTCGCAGACCTCCTGGCGGCCACCCGGGTCCTCGGCGGCCAGCGCCCGGGCCAGCGAACACGCGCCGCCTCCCACGTGGAGCACTCGCCTTGCCCTGGCGACTCGCAGCACGATGCGCAGCCAGCGCATGTAGTCGAACTCCAAGTGGGTGAGATCGGCGAGGTCGACGTAAGAGGCATCCATCGCGTCCTGGCGCAAGATGCGCCCGGATGGGCGCATCGGATCGACCTCGGCGATCAGGCCTCGGCATCGACCGAGGGTTCTCGCGTGCTGCTGTCGGTGGGGCACGCCGACAGCCTGGCACACGGCCAGCCGCGACTGGGGCCCTCAGGCCGTCAGCGTGACTTGTGGCAGTCGCAGCGGCAGGGACGCCGGCCGGTGAGCACGACCACCAGCGCGATCAACGCGAGCAGGCACAGCGCGGTGATCCAGTTCCGCTGCGACGTCGGAGGTTCGACTTCAGATGTCGGCAGCGGCTCCGCCGGGGGCGGTGGCGGAGCGCTGACCGACATGGGGGCGCTGCTTGGCGGGGGAACGCTTGTCGCCGCATGCCGAGCCGGGTCAAGCACGGGGGCGGCGGCCTCGATCGGGTCGGGAGCGACCTCGTGGTCGGGGCGTGACTCGAAGGCTGAGGTCTGCTCGAACCAGAAGGCGGCGCGAAGGACGTGGGCGGCCACGTAGCTGGGGTTGGCCAGCGGGAGCTTGGCCCGGATATCGGCCTCGGCCTGCTCGACGGGCAAGACCTCAGCGGCCGGGGGCAGGTCCGGGGCGCTCGTCTCTTCCTCGCTTGGAGCTTCGACCTCGGCCGGCGCTGCGGCGGCGGTCCTCGGGGCGACGGCGTGGTACTCCGGTCGCGGCCGGACGGTGAGAACGTCCTCCAGCCGCGCGACGTCCGGGCGCTGCGGGGCATCATCGGCCGCAGGGAGCTTGGCGATCTCAAGGCCGGTAGGGGCGGCCTCCTCGGCCAGTTCCTCTGGACCTGAGTCAACCCCCACGGCAGCGGTGGAGGTGCCGGAGCCGATGCCCTTCGAGGCGTCGGCGAGTGCCTCCTCGAGGCGGACGACCTCTCGGAGCACATGAGCAGTGGACAGATCGGGGGCGCGGGTCTCGCCTCCGGTCAGGGCGTCGATGTGCGCGCGGCACGGCGGGCAGAAGCCGTAGCTTGCCGTCGGCTCACCGCAACGTGGACATGTCTTCTGATCGTGATCCATCACGACACTGCTCCTTCCTTGGTCACGATCCCGTATCGGACCGACTCAGCCGGGGCTTAAGAAACTGCGCCTTACCTAAACCAGACGCTGAGCGGCGGGCGATCCGTCCGGACGCGGGCGATCTAATCTGGCCTCAGACGACAAAGATCACAGCGATGACTTTCCGGCCAATAGGAAGTCATGACGGGCAGATCGCAACCAGGAGGCACGCATCGTGAGTCCGCTGGCGGAGGTGAAGGTGAGCGAGGTGAGGGTCCCGGGGGCAACCCTCTACGTCGAGGTTCGCGGCAGCGGCCCGGTCCTCCTCTGCATTTCAGGCGGCCCCACTGACGCGGGCATGTTCGGGGATCTGGGCGCCCGGCTCGCCGACCGCTACACGGTCGTCAGCTATGACCAGCGAGGCCACTCGCGCAGCCGGCTCGACGGCCGGCCCGAGGCCATCCGCGTCGCCCTGCACGCTGACGATGCCGCTGAGGTGCTCAGGTCCATCGGAGATGAACCGGCCTACGTCTACGGGAACAGCGGTGGCGGGAGCATCGGTCTGGAGCTGGTGGTGCGCCACCCCGAGCTCGTCCGGACGCTGCTCGTTCACGAGCCGCCCCTGCTTGAGCTGCTTCCCGACGCTCCCCGATGGCGCTCCGAATTCGCCGAGCTATCGGATACCTATCGCACCCAGGGAGCCTTCCCGGCCATGGCGAAATTCGGAGCCATTGTCGAGGAGGGTGGTCCCAAGTACAGCGAGGAGCCTCCCAGGGTGCAGTCGCCGGAGGACCAGGAGATGATGCAGCGAATGCCGGCCAACTTCGACCTCTTCATCGGCCACGAGATTCCATCGCTTGTCGCCTACACGCCCGACGTCGACGCCCTGACCGGCTCAGGGGTGCGGATCGTGACCGTTGCCGGCGAGACGTCAGGTGAACAGGTGGCGCGCCGGGCGGCGATCCGGCTGGCCGAGCGGCTGGGTACAGAGGTGACCTACCTCCCCGGTGCCCACGGGGGGCGGGGATCAGACCCCCAGGAGTACGCCGAGAGACTCCACGCCGCGCTCCAGGCCAATCCGGCGGGGGGCTGAGAAAGCGAGGCGGTCCGGGGCGATTCGGGCGCCGCTGCCCGCAATTTGGAGCAGGCTCGCGCGGCGGCCGAACAAGTGGCTAAACGGGAGGATCGCGAGCTCGTGATCGGCGATCTGGAGACGGTCCCCGTCTGATCCGGCCCGCCGGACGGGCCTTCCGGGATTCCGGGGCCGCGTTGGCTACCATCCGCCGCCATGTCGAGTCCCGCTCTGCGGCGCGGACTCGTGGCCGTGGCGGGCCTGCTGCTGGCGATGGGGGTCGCGGCGGCGGTCGTCGTGCTGCTGTCGGGAAGCAAGCATCGCCATGCGGTCACCGTCGCCCACAGGGCGCCAGCCCCGCCGCCCCCGCCGAAGCCCAAGCCGCCGCCCCCGCCGACGGATAGCCCGTGGCTGTTCTACGGCTACAACCTCGCCCGCACCCGCGCCTTTCCCACCACCGCGAAGCTCGACCCTCCCTTCCACGTGGGCTGGCGCTATCACGACCACTCGCTCCTGGAGTTCCCGCCGGTGGTCTACGACAACACGCTGTACTTCGAGGACGCCGACGGGCGCGCCAAGGCGGTCAACAGCGGCACCGGGCAGATGCTCTGGCTGCACAAGATCGGGAGCTTGGCCGCCGCGTCACCGGCCATCGACGTCCGCCACCAACTGGTCTTCTTCACGCTGCTCTCCGCCACCCCCGGAGCGACGGTCCCCGGAAACGGCCGGATCGTCGCCTTGGCGATGAAGACGGGGAAGGTCGTCTGGTCGCACGCCCTTCCTGGCGGCAGCGAGTCCTCGCCGCTGGTCCACGGGCTCAGCGTGTTCGTGGGTGACCAGGACGGAACGGTGTACTCGTTCCGGACCTACGACGGGCACGTCAACTGGGCCTTCTCGGCCAGCGGATCGGTGAAGGGCGGGGTGGCCTTCGCCCACAACACGATCTACTTCGGCGACTACGGCTCGCACGTGTATGCCCTCGATGCGGCCGACGGCCGCGAAATCTGGTCGGCGTCCGGGGGCAACGAGGTCTACTCCACGCCCGCGGTGGCCTTCGGCAAGGTCTATGTCGGCAACACCGGCGGTGGGGTGGTGGCACTCTGGGCCAACTCGGGGGCCACGGCCTGGACCGCCTCGACCGGCTCCTACGTCTACTCCTCGGCTGCCGTCGCCAACGTCCCAGGTGTCGGCCCGACCGTCTACATCGGCTCCTACGACGGGACCTTCTACGCGTACAACGCCAACACCGGTGGGGTCCGGTGGAGTCACGGGGCCGGTGGGCGGATCGACGGCTCGGCCACCGTGCTCGGCCACGTCGTCTACTACTCAGACCTCGGCTCGAACACGACTGCGGGACTCGACCTACGCAGCGGGCGGCAGGTGTTCTCGTTCCCGGACGGCGAATTCAGCCCCGTGATCACGGACGGGAAGGCCGTCTTTCTGATCGGTTTTTCGACGATCTACCAGCTGCTGCCGAAGTAGTCAGTCGGCGGCGGCAAGGACTGCCAGGGCCCGGCGCTCACGTCCCGCGTTCCGCCGCGCCACGCGGAGCGCGGCCGCGAGACCCCGGGCACCATGCCGCGCCAAGGCCTTCCGTTCGGCGCGCAGGATCTGGCCCAGCGTGCTCAAGGCGCTCAGGATCCGTTTCCCCTCAGGTTGGTTGGCCGCCGCCGGCGAGGCACTGGCGAACAGCTCCCGCAGCGTGCTGATGTCGTGCGCGAGCGTCCCGAGTGCCGACTCTGCCTGGCCGCGGGCGTGGGCGTTCCGGGGGTCTCGGCGCAGCTGGGCCATCGCCTTGGCGAGCCGGCGGTCAGTGGCGAGGACCGAGGCCTGGAGGCCGCGGAGCTTGGCCTCCGGGCTGGTGGACTCGGTGGCGCTTGACCCGCTGCCGTTTCCGGATCCTCCTGGAGAGGAACCGGCGCTCGGTTGATTGGGCGAATTGGTGGCGCCGGTGCTGGTTGACGAGCCGGTCTGGCTCGACCCTGAGGAGCCGCCCGAACTCGACTCCGAGGAGGCGCTGCAGTCAGTGGGCGAGCAGGGGCCGCCGGGTCCCATCCACGGGGCCCGCGGCGTGGTGTCTCCAGCGCGCCAGTCGAATTCGCCGTGCAGTCCGGCTGAGGCTCCTTCGCAGTACTGATCGAACTTGATCGCGAACGTCTGCATGGTTCCGTCGGAGGCGAAGGTGGCCGTGGTGACCTCAAAGTCGCCCGTGAGCGTGTTGCACCCGCGGCCGGGGCTGTCGATTTCCATCCCGGGCGCCGACCCACGGAACGCGTCGCGCTGGGCACCGGTGTACGTCGTGCCCGGGGTGAAGATGTCGCCCTGCCCGGGGTTGAAGGTCCCCGTCCACTCGCCGTCAGCGGTGCCGACCGAGAACGTGAAGCCGTTGCGGTCGCCGCTCGCCTCGAAGGTGTCGCTGCTTGGGGTGAAGCTGTACTGCTGTCCCTGACCGATGTAGTCGCCCGTGTCGCTGTTCATGACCAGGCGGGTGGTCCCACCGTAGGTCCAGCCCTGGAGGGGAACCGAATGAACCGCCCCGGTGCCGTCAGTCAGGTTGAGGGTCGCCGTGCGCAGGCCCGGCGCCGTGGGCACGAACCTGACGTAGACATCGCAGGCCTCGCCCGGGGTCAGAACCGAGCCGTTGCAATCATCCTCACGGATCTCAAAGTCGCCGGGATCCTCACCGCCCAGCGAAGCAGCGCTCATCTGCGTGGCGGCCGAGGCCACGAACTGCATGGGGACCACGGTCTCCGGAACCCCGGGACCGTTTACCGGCCAGCGAACCAGCCCGGGGATCAGGGTCCCCGCCCCCGAGTCGGCCGGCTCGTTGATCCGGACCTCCCCGAACAAGGCGGGAACCGCCCCCTCGCAGTGCTGCTCGTAGACGAGCCACAGCCGATCGGGGACTCCGGAGGTATTGAAGGCGATGTCCTTGATCTCGAAGCGGCCCTGATCGGTGTCGCAACCGCGACCGTCCCCTGAGATGTCGATCCCGGGCTCAGGGCCGGTCCTGAAGCTGGCCCGCGCCGCGCCGTCGTAAACGCCGGTTTGCAGGGTCTGGCCCTGCGGTGCCGCGAACTCCATCGTGTAGCCACCGACACTGACCGTGAAGTCGCTGGAGTCCCCGGCCACGCCGATCGTGGAGTTGGCGGGGGTGAAGACCTGCTGCTCGCCCTGACCGATGTAGTCGCCGGTGTCGCTGTACATGGTCACGTCCGTAACCGGGTCAGCTTGGGCCACGGCCGCCGTCGCCCAGCCGCCGACGCATACCGAAGCGATCACTGCCACCGCCACCCGCAAGCCCATCGCGTCCTCTCTCGGTTGTCGTGGACCGTGTTCCCTCGGCCGAGGCGCCTGAAACGCGCCCCGCCAGACAAGGAGTTCAGGTGATCAGCCCGAGCCGCATGCCCTTGGCAACCGCCCCGGCACGGCTCTTCACATCGAGCTTGAGGTAGATGTGGCCGAAGTGGGTGCGGATCGTCGCCTGGCTCAGGGAGAGGCGCTCGGCGATGGAGGGCGTCGAGAGGCCGTCGGCAGCAAGCTGCAGCACATCCCGTTCACGCGGGGTGAGCAGCTGTAAGGGGATGTCGGTCGGCCTTCGATCATCCATGCGATTGGCAGATCGCCGAGGAGCGAGCCGATCATACCCTTCATCACTCAGGAAAACATGAGCAATCCCGCGAACACGTGAACTGGCGTCCGCTGGGCCCGATCTGCGCGGGCCCAGTGGTCCGCCGTCCAGAGGTCTGTCTACGACGCCCCCGCGACCGTCCTCACACTTCTGCGCTGCGGGGGGGACTCCGAGGGCCGGGTTCCGGACATGAGCATCACGGTGATCATCGTCCCGGCGGCCAGCACGCCTCCGCCGAGGAGCGTCGCGCGGGGTCCGATCAGCCCGGCCACCGGACCGGTGAGGGCGAACGAGAGAGGCACGAGGGCGATGGAGACGAGCCAGTCGAGGCTGGCCACTCGACCCAGGAGATGGTTGGGCACGCGGGTCTTCATCAGTGTCCCCCAGATGACGTTGGCCAGCGCGCTGAACGCTCCTCCCGCCAGGGAAATCGCAGCAAACAGCCAGGCCTCCCGGGCCAGTGCGTAACCCGCGAGGGTGAGCGACTGAAGCGCCCAGCCGGCCAGCATCGCCCGCATCGCCCAGCCGGGCAAGCCTCGCTGGCTCACCGCGAGGGCGGCCAGCAATGCGCCCACGCCCCCGAGGGCGCGGATCAGCCCGAGCGTGGCGCTGCCGCTGTGGAGCTCGTTCTTGACCAGGAACGGCAACAGGACCTGATATGGCCCCCAGAACAAGAGCACGGTCAGCGACGCCGCAAGCAAGGTCCTCCAGAGCCACGGGTTGGCGAGGACGAACCGAATCCCCTGCCGCAATCCGTCGAGCGTGCCCGGTGCGGGAGCGGTGGCATTCCGGGGAAGCCGCATGACCAGGAGCGTGGCGACGGCGACCACGAACGTGCCTGCGTCGAGGAGAAATGCCGCGCCGGTTCCCGCCACCGCGATCAGGACACCGCCCAGGGCGGGTCCCACCAGCTGGAACGAGAGGGGGCGAACGAACTGATCCAGGGCGCTGGCCTCGGCGAGCTGGTCAGGGGAGACCAGCATCGGTATCACGGCCTCGAAGGCGGGCAGGAAGAAGGCTTGTGCGGCGCCGTAGAGCGCGACCAGCAAAAGCAGGCTCCAGAGCTGGATCGCCGCCGTGGTCTCGAGGATGCCGATGGCACCGATCGCGAGTGCTTGGACGAGGCTCGCCCACAGGAGCACCCGCCGGCGCTCGACTCGGTCACTGAGCGTGCCTCCGAGAAGCAGGAAGCCGACCATCGGGAGGGTCCAGGCGAGACCAACGAGCGAAACGGCCATCGCCGTGTCCGAGAGGCGCAGGGTCTCCCAGATGACGGCGACGAAGTAAATGCCGTCGCCGAGCAGCGAGACCGTCATCCCCGCCCAGAGCAGCGCGAAGTTCCGGTTTCTCAGCGGCGTCAGCATCCGCACTCGCGCCATTGGCACGGTGGGACGCTTCGATGAGCGTCCCACCGTGCCCGGCTTCGTCAAGGCTGCACGACCTTCATGCCGGTCACCTCCCTGCCTGGTCGGGGGTCTTGAGGCTTGGCGAGATAGACGAGCTTGATGTGGGACTCCTCGTCGGCCTGGTCCTCCAGGACGGCGCCGCGGCGCTGGCCGAAGACGGCGCAGCACTTAAGTCCGGCGCTCTGGAGTGCGGCGACAATGGCGCTGCGCGGGTGGTGGCGCTGGACGTGGCGCATTGTGTGGCGCTCCCAGAGCCCGTCTACGTTGGGGGCGAAGATCTCCACCGTCGCGCTCGCGCCCTCGGCGGCCTGGAGGGTGGGCGCCGCCTCGCCACGCCAGGCGAAGAAGATCCCGCCCTGCTCCCTGACCTCCGTCTCGGCGAACGACGTGCGGTACGTGGCGAGCGAATTGACGTCGAAGGCGAAGATCCCGTCTGGCGCCAGGATCCGCGCCACCCCGGCGAACGCCGCTTCCAGCTCCTCGTCGCTGAGCAGGTAATTGACCGCGTCGTCGAGGCAGAGGACGAAATCGAACTCCCCCAGCTCGGGGAGCTCGCGCATGTCGGCGACCGAGAACGCCTCCGCGAGCTCCGGCAGCTTGTCCTGGGCCCTTCGAATCATCCCTTCGGAGATGTCGCACCCCTGGATGGAGTAGCCGCGGGCCAGGAGCGGTAGCGTGCTCTTGCCCGTCCCGCAGGCGAGATCGAGCGCCCGTTTGCCCTCCAGGCCCCAGGCGACTGCCCGCTGCTCAATTGCGTCGATCCAGGGCTCGTACGCGTAGGCGGAGGTGAACTCGTCGTAAAAAGGTGCCAGGCAGTCATAGCTGGTGGCGGCAGGCTCCAGGGCGGCAATCACGGCCATCATGGATCGATGACCCGCGAGCGGTCAGTTTCGTTTCATCACAGTCGTTTTTTTAAGTAATAGTTAATTAAGGGACCGCTGGTTGCCACGGCCGAGCACTGGGATTGGTCGCTGATCCGCACGCGATGCCGGGCCGAAGCGCTGCGCATCCTGCGCCGGCCCCACGACGCCGAGGACGCCGTTCAGGAGGCGCTGGCCCGCGCCTGGCGGAGCCGCCACGCGTGCCGAAATCCCGAGGCGCCGATTCCCTGGTGCCTTCAGATCACGCGCAACGAGGCGATCCGGCTGATCGGCCGAAGGCGGCCCCCAGGGGCCGACGCACCCCTCGACGAAGATGGTTACCTGGAGGACGTCGGGGCGGGGCAGGAGCGGGGGAGGGTGCTCCTACGCGTGGATGTGCATCGAGCGCTGGAGAACCTTCCACCACATGAACGTCAGCTGATTGCGTTACGGTATCTCCATGATTACTCGCACTCGGAAATCGCCGCGATGCTGGAGATTCCCGAGGCGACCGCGCGCGTCCGTCTGCACCGCGTCCACAAACGTCTGGAAACTCTGCTGTGAGGAGGTCAGGTGAAGCAGTATCAGGACATCACTGATCCCGCCGTGGCGAAGGCACTTGCGCACCCGCTGCGGACGCGCATCTTGGCGGCGCTGGAGAACCGGACGGCGAGCCCCACCGAGCTGGCGACGGAGATGGACGCCCCGCTTGGGGTCGTCAGCTACCACGTCCGGCGCCTACACGCCCTCCGCTTCCTCAAGCTGGTCAAACGCGTTCCCCGGCGGGGGGCCGTCGAGCACTACTACACCACCGTCGCCGGGCCAAGAATCACCGACGAGGCATGGATGTCGACGCCGACGATCGTCAAGCAGGCCACGATCAGCGCTGCCCTGGCGGAGCTTGGTAGTCAGGCCACTTCGGCGCTTGCCGGGGGTGGTTTCGACCGCTCCGACTGCCACTTGACGCGCACCCCGGTAACGGTTGACGCCCAGGGCTGGAAGGAAATATCGCGTGAGCTCTCGGCGATGCTGGCCCGGATCCAGGAGATCGAGGCCGAGAGCCACGAGCGCCTCCTGCGCTCAGACCACGACGACGAGCACCGGGCCACGGTAGGCCTGATGCTGTTCCAGTCGACGACCTCGGCACCGGCTGAGCCGGTCCCGGCACCGCGTCGCACGCGCTCTCGTCCCAGCAAGGCGAGCCGGAACGGCCGTAGCGGCTGATCATCGCCGGCGGGCGCGGAGCGAGTACATCAGCGGAAGCTTGGCCCGGCCCGGAGGCATCCTGTAGATCCCGTTTTCGGAGCGCTCGAGGAAGGGCCAGCGCGGGAACAGGGTGTAGTCATGCTCGTGGAGGAATTCGACGCTGAGGCCGGCGTCGCTCAGGGCCGAGACGACGTCGCCGACGCCATGGATCCAGTCGACTGTGCGGTTGTGGGTCGTCGCCGCGGTTAGGTCGGCGTATGTCCCTGGCTCGTCGTAGAGCACGGGTCCGCGCTCGAAGTAGGACCCTTCCGCAGTCAGCTCTTCGCCGCCGAACACCTCGGTGATGGGGTGAAACTCGGCCAGGTAGAAGCGGCCGCCCGGGGCGAGCAGATCTGTCATCACCCCGGCCCAGCGTTCGATGTCGGGCAGCCAGTTGATCGCTCCGAGGCCGGTGTACACGACGTCGAACTGCCGTCCGGCGACCGCGGCGACGCTGTCGTAGACATCGCTGAGGATGAAATCGGCGTGCACCCCGATGCGTGCCGCGAGGCCGCGGGCCATGGCGATGGCCGGTTCGGAGAAGTCGACACCGGTGACGCGGGCGCCTTCCCGGGCCCACGAGAGCGTGTCGATTCCCATGTGACACTGGGGATGGATCAGCGTCAGGCCCGCGACGGAGCCGACCTCGGCCAGCTCAAACGGCCGCAGGCTCGACTTTCCGGCGACGAACCCTTCCAGGTCATAGAACTCGCCCTCGGCGTGGATCGGGACGCGCTCGTCCCAGTGCTCCCGGTTGACCTCCCGCCACTGATCGGCCCAGTTCACGGCGCTCGGTGTGCCGCTTCGCCAGCCGCCGCTGGCGCCCCTTCGCGCTGAAGGAGAGGGGCGAGCTCGGCTCGCAGGCGCATCAGCTCTTCGTCTCGGAGCGGGAGAAGGGGGGCGCGGACATCGCCTCGGATCGAGACTCCGCGCAGGCCCAGTGCCGCCTTGACCGAGGCCTGGAACGGTGCCAGTGAAAGCTTGTCTCTGAGTCCTGTGACGAGCTCCAGGCGCTCCGGCGTCGGGTCACAAACCAGCGCGCAGACGGCCTCGGGGAAGGCGGCGGCGACGCCGGATACTGCGCCGACGGCGCCACCGGCCAGGCCCGCTGGAATCAGCGCCTCGGCGCCGATGAACACGTCGAGACCGGTCTGGAGGTAGGGCTCGACCTGGTCAAACGGCGCGTCGGAGACCTTCATCCCGACCAGATTGGGAGCGCGCTCGCGGAGCGACGCGACCACTGCCACCGGGACCGTGTAGCCACTGCGCGCGGCGTACTCGTATACATAGAAGGGGAGAGGAGCGCAGGCGGCCGCGGCCGCCGCGAAGTGCTCAAGCAGCTCCGGCGCCGTGAACGAGAAGTAAGGGGGCGCGATCACGGCGACGCCGGCGGCGCCGGCCTCGGCGGCATGCCGTGCGAGCGCGCTCGTCTCGGCGCTCGACTGCGCGCCGCAATGGACGATCACCCGCAGATGGCCAGCGTGGGCGATCGCTCGCTCGGCCACCCGACGGCGCTCTCCGGGGGAGAGGAGGATCCCCTCCCCGGTTGTCCCCAGCACCAGAACTCCATTGAGGTCACTGCTGCGATAGAAGCCGTAGAGCGACTCGAAGGCCGCCTCGTCGAGGCGCTCGCCCCGGTCGCGCAGCGGCGTCACGGCGGCGGCCAGGGTGCCCGAGATCCCCGCTTTATCCATCGCCCGATGGTGACAGGAACGCCTCGCGCGGGTACGACGCCGATGTGTCTAGCTCGAGAGCTCGCCTCCGGGTCGCGGTGACCGGGCCGACCGGGACCTTCGGCTTCGGGCTCATCCCCCTGCTCCAGGAGAGCCCGCGGATCTCACAGATAATCGGGATCGCGCGCCGTCCCTTCGATCCGGCGGCCCACGGCTGGAGCAAGATGCGCTACCGCCAGGGCGACGTGCGCGATCCCGAGGCGCTCCAGGAGGCCTTCGCGGACTGCGACGTCGTCGTCCATCTGGCCTTCATGATCACCGGTAACGCCGAGGCGAAGACGATCCGCGCCATCAACGTCGACGGCACGCTGAACGTGTTCAGGGCCGCGCGGGAGGCGGGAGCCGAGCGGTTCGTCTACGCGTCGTCGGTCGCCGCCTACGGTTTTCATGCTGATAACCCGGTGGGCATGAAGGAGGACTGGCCGGTGCGTCCCGCCGCTCGTCTCTTCTACGCGCGTGAGAAGGCGGAGATCGAGCACCTGCTGGGGGAGGAAGCCGATGGCGCAGCGAAGCCGGCGCTCTACCTGGTCCGACCCCCGATCGTGCTCGGCCCGAACGCGATGGGGGCGAAGGGAGCACTGCCCGCCCCGGTAACCGGGGCCGGGCGCCGGCTCCTGGACGCACTGGCCCGCCTGCCCGTGCCGGTTCCGGCCTTCGCGCCCGGCGTTCCGGTCCAGCTCATCCACGAGGACGACGTGGGGCAGGCGCTCCTCAAGTGCGTCCTGAAGGAGGGACCTCCCGGCGCCTACAACATCGCCGCCGATGACGTGCTCACAGGCGCCGACATCGTTCGCGAGCTCGGACTCGCGCCGTTGCCGATGCCCTCACGACTTGTCCATCGGGCGGCTCGGGTCGCCTCGGCGTTGCCGAAGCCGCCCTTCACGCCGCCGGCCGCGGACTGGATCGAGGCGGCGAGCCACCCGGCCATCATGGACACGACCAAAGCCAAACGGGAGTTGGGCTGGGAGCCCAAATACACGGCCATCGAGGCGCTGCGGGCGACCCTCAAGAGTTCGAGGAGCTGACACCGAGGCGCGGTAGCCCGAGCTCTCTTCGGACCGAAATCAGGTATGAGGATCCGGCCAGGCGGGTAGGGAAGGAGCATGGCGCGGTCGGAGAACGGGCACCGGGAGGACGTCTTGGGCAGCCTCTCGGCCCCACTGGAGGCGAGCCTGCGGATGCTCACCGAGGCGGCCGAGGATCTCGGCGGCACGGTGCTGCGCCGTGGCAGTCGGGATCCGTTCGACGAGCGGGATACTGAGTACATCGAGCGGACGTTGCCCGCGCTTCGCCTCTGGTCCAACTACTACTTCCGGGCCGACGTGCGGGGGATCGAGCACATTCCCGCCGAGGGGCCCGTGCTCCTGGTTGGCAACCACTCGGGCGGGACCATGATCGCCGACACGTTCGTGTTCGCCCAGGCCTTCTATGACCACTTTGGGACCGACCGCAGGTTTCACCAGCTGGCCCACGACCTGCTGTTCAAGATCCCGGGTCTGCGCGTCCTGGCCCAGCGCTACGGGACGGTTCCGGCCTCACCCGCCAACATGTCCCGCGCACTGCGGCGCAACGCCGCGCTGCTCGTCTACCCGGGCGGCGACCACGAGACCTTCCGGCCGAGCTGGGAATCCGGCGAGATCGACTTCGCCCGCCGCACCGGGTTCATCAAGCTCGCGCTAAAGCACCAAGTTCCGATCGTTCCGGTGGTGGCGATCGGGGGTCAGGAGACGGCGCTGTTCCTGGGGCAGGGGCGGCGAATCGCCCGGGCCCTGCAGCTCGATCGCCTGGCCCGGCTCAAGGTGTTCCCGGCGGCGCTGGGGCCACCCTTCGGGGCGACCCTGCTCGACCTCCCTGTCCGGGTTCCGCTCCCGGCCAAGATCGCCATCCGCGTGCTCCCGCCCATCGACCTGCGCGAGCGGCTCGGCGGCAGCCCGGACGTCGACGAGGGCTACAAACTCGTCACCTCGACGATGCAGCGGATGCTGACCCGGCTGGATAACGAGCGCACGCTGCCGGTTCTGGGGTAGGGGCCTCCCCGACTCGTTCTGGAGGGCGCGGCCGCGGGCGCGTGGGAGAGGTCTTTGTTGAATTGGGTGGGCATAGAGCTACCGATTCAGCAAAGTCCTCCAGATCGCCTGGGTATATTGGTTGATCACGCGACTGTTGACCACGCAACAGATGTGCTATGATGGTTGCTCTAGCAAGCAACTTCCCTCATTTGCCTCAGGAGGACTTCTAATGAGCACCACCGAGCTTCAGGCAGTACCCGCCGGCACGTGGGCCGCGGACAAGGTCCATTCGGACATTGCCTTCGCCATCGATTACATGGCCGGCACCTTCAGCGGCAGCTTTTCCGACTTTGACGCCGGGCTGACCGACGGCGTCCTGCGCGGTAGCGCCCGCGTGGCCAGCGTCCAGGTCAAGGACCCGAACCTGACCGCGCATCTCCAGGCGCCGGATTTCTTTGACGCCGAGCGCCATCCCGAGCTCACCTTCGAGTCGAAGAACCTGCGGCGCGACGGCAACCAGCTCACCGTCGACGGCGAGATCACGATCAAGGGCCACACCGAGCCCGTGGTGATCACCGGCACGATCTCGGACCCGATCAACGACCCCTACGGCGGCGAGCGCTTCGGTCTCAAGCTGGAGACCAAGGTCGATCGCACCAAGTTCGGGATCGACTGGAACAACCCGCTGCCCAACGGCGAGCCGGCCCTCTCCAACGAGGTCAAGCTGATCGCCGAGCTGCAGCTTTCGAAGCAGTCCTAGCGCCATGAAGGTCCTCGGCATCAGCGGCAGCCTGCGCCGCGACTCGCATAACACCAAGCTGCTGCGCACAGTCGGCGAGATGTTCGAAGCAGCTGGGGTCGAGTTCGAGATCTATCCAGACCTCAAGCTCGTGCCGCCCTACGACGAGGACGACGACGTTGACCAGGCTCCGGCAGCCGCTGCGCAACTGCGCGCGGCTGTCGCGGGCGCTGATGCCGTCTTCTTCTCGACGCCGGAATACAACTCGTCGATCCCCGGCCAGCTCAAGAACGCCATCGATTGGCTCTCACGACCGAAGAGCGAAAGCGTTCTTCTCAACAAGCCCGTGGCGGTGATCGGCGCCAGCACCGGGATGTTCGGGGCCGTCTGGGCTCAGGCCGAGCTGCGCAAGACGCTGGCTGCCTCCGGCGCGCGGGTCGTGGAGGGCGAGGTGGCGGTTGGCCACGCCCACACCCGATTCGACGACTCCGACCGCCTCAGCGACCCGGACCTCTCGGATCAGGTGGCCGCCGTCGTGCAGACGCTGATCGGCGAGGCCGCACCGAGGCGGACCGCCCGCGCGGCCGCCTAGGCGGCGGCGGCGGCCGAGCTCGGGAGCTGGCTGTCGATCCAGCGCTCGAGGTCGGGACCGCTCTCGAACGTGGAGATCATCGCGTAGCGCGTGTGCGTTCCCTGGTGAAAGCCCCCGTGGTAGAGCCACTGCGAGTCCACCACGACCTGGGCGTGCTGGGGCAGCGGGATCTGGACCTCGGAGTTCTTGTCGAACTCGTCCTGGCGGACCACCAGCCGGCTCGATTTGTCGTCGGTCAGCTCGTGCCACACCCGGACTGCCCATCCGTTTGACTCAGGGTTGCCGTTGTTGTTGTTGTCCAGGTGCAGCCCCCACCGGCACTCGCGCAGCGTGTTGGGGCTCATGCGCAGCAGCTGCACCTTCCCGAAGCGCGCGCCGACAGACTCGAGCCACTTGATGATCGTCGGGCACTTCTCGGCGTTGGGCGTCCACTCACGATCCAGGTCGCACTTGCCGAAGTTGCCGAACGCGCCCAGCTCGATCTGACCCGTCGCCGAGGTGATCGGAGCGAAGTAGGTCTGCTGGTCGGTCGGGTAGGTGGTGTACTCGAGCGACTCGTACTCCTCACGCGGGATCTCAGGACCGCGGTATGGCTCGAGCGCCAGCCAGCCGCCGTTGGCCTCCAGCTTGGGCATCCGGTAGTGCGGAGTGTCCCGGCGGGGCATCTGCTGGGGCGGCCTGACACCCGTGGTCCGAAGGACCCGCTTGACGTATTCGTTCTTCATCGAGTCGGTGAGCGTAGGCATGCTGAGCGACCGTCCTTTTCCGGTTCCAGGTGGCTGGCCATGCTAGCTGCTGACCGTGACACTGCTGTTTTGGCGTGACGGCCTGGGACGCCCCTGCGCATCAGCGCATCCTGCCCCGCCCGCTATGTAGGGTGCCGTTCCCAAAATCCAGTTCACTGAAAAGGAGGCAGCATGCCGCAGGCCAGGAGCGGGGGATCGAGCGGATCGGGTTCAGGAAAACGGTCGGGCTCGAGTAGCGGCCGGCGGAGCACTCGCAGCTCCAGCAGTCGAAGCAGTGGTGGGAGCAGTTCCAGCGGTCGCAGTAGTGCCAGCGGTCGCAGCAGTTCCAGTGGCCGCAGTACTTCGAGCGGCCGAAGCGGTTCAGGCAGTCCCCGCAAGCGGACCGCCAGCAAGCGGACCGCCAGCAAGCGGAGCACCAGCAGCCGAAGCACGAGCAGCCGGAGCCGTTCGACGAGCAACTCCCGTACGACGCGCTCAGCCGCCGGCAGCGTCGACCCGCGCGTCGAGGAGGTCGCAAAGCGGATCCGCAAACTCAACGAGCGCATCATCGAAGCCAGCCGGGAGGCGGGCGAGACGACCCTGACCAGCTATGAGCGAGCGCTCAAGGCGATCGCCAAGGCGATCCAGAGTGGACCGGGGTCAAGCGACGTCGAGTGGATCTCGAACCTGGCCACCGCACAGGCCAAGTTCATCCGTGACCTGACCACGTCGACGACCTCGGCGGCCCGCAAGATCCTGCCCTAGGAGGGCTACCAGGCCTGAGTGTCGCCGCACTCGGGGCAGTCGACCGAGGTCGAAACCAGCGCCGCGAAGACAGAGCCACAGCTGCAGGCGTACAGGGCCCGGTCCTGCGAAGGGCCACCCTGGCGCCTCTGCCGTGGCGTGACCGGAAAGCTCACCATCGTGGTCTCGGCGGTAGCTGCCGGCGGCCGCCGGTGAGCCTCTGCGCGCTCGTTGCTCCGCTGGCGCCGGCGCCGGAGGAGGCTCGGCTGGTCGGTGCGCTTGACCTTCATCGCTGAAGCCAGTAACGGCATAACAGACGGTTGGTTTCGCTTCTGACCCCGAGAATCCTCGATTTTTAACCGGACGCTAATTCCCGCGGGAGGCCCGAAAGCTCAAGGCGCGCAGGGATAATCCGGTGTCCGGCTATGAACCGACCAACCCCCCTCGCAGCGGATTTGCGCGCCGCTTGTGGGAAAATCGGCTCGGATGGACCCCAGCCGCAAGCGCGCCATTCGCCTCACGGTCGCTCTCACAGCCGCCCTGATCTTGGCCACGGCGCTCATCTACACCAGCTTCACAGCAGGCCGAGACGAGCTCACCGCGGGCCAACTCCTCACGCGAGCTCAGCCCGGTCGCTCCTACCTCCTGGCCGGAACCGTGCTCACCGGCTCGGTGAGCCGTCAGGGCGACGTGCTCGACTTCAGGGTCCGGGATCCGAAGCGGAACGTCTCGGTTCCGGTCCGCTACACCGGCATCGTGCCCGACCCGTTCGCGGCCGGGCGCGGCGTCGTCGTGACCGTCGAGGAGCCGCGGGTGGACGCCTCGACCTTCATCGGCGAGCAGAACTCCCTCACGACCAAGTGCCCCTCCAAGTACCAGGCCGCGGCCGGCGCCAGCGCGACGTGATGGCCAGGCGGGAGGGTTGACGATGGCGCCAGTCGGGCGGACGCTTCTCATCCTTGCGCTGCTGATCGCCGGCTACGGCATCTTCGCCTCGCTCTACGGCGTCCGGACCGGCCGGCGCGAGTGGGTCGACTCAGGGCGGCGAGCCGTCTACTCCCTGGCCGGCGTGACCACGGTCGCCTGGGTGATCCTGGAGGCGGCGTTCCTGCGCTCTGACTTCAGCTTCAACGTGGTCGCCGCCCATTCATCGACGACGACGCCCACCTTCTACAAGCTGGCCGCGCCGTGGTCCTCGCAGGAGGGCTCGCTTCTGCTCTGGGTCTGGCTCATGTCGCTCTGGTCGAGCCTGATCCTGTTCCTGACCCGCCATCGCGTCCGGGAGATCGCGCCTTACGCCACGGCCGTCCTCCTCGGCTTCGGCGCCTTCTTCACGTCACTGGCCGCGTTCTTCGCCAACCCGTTCGCCACCAGCGCCAACCCGCCCAGCGAGGGCGCCGGCCTCGATCCGCTGCTCCTGCACCCGAGCATGATGATCCACCCGCCGATGCTCTATTCGGGCTACACCCTGATGACGGTGCCCTTTGCCTTTGCCGTTGGCGCACTGATCACGGGCCGGCTCGGATCGGAGTGGCTGTCGGTGACGCGGCGGTTCGCCCTAGCCGGGTGGCTGTTCCTCGGCGTGGGGATCGTGCTGGGCGCCCGCTGGTCCTACACCGAGCTGGGGTGGGGCGGCTACTGGGCCTGGGATCCGGTCGAGAACGCGGCGCTGATGCCGTGGCTCTGCATCACCGCCTTCATCCACTCGATGATGATCCAGGAGAAGCGAGGGATGCTCAAGGTGTGGAACGTGTCACTGGTCCTGGCCAGCGGCACGCTGGCCATCCTCGGGACGTTCCTCGTCCGCAGCGGCATCCTCGACTCGATCCACGCCTTCGGCGCCTCGACGCTCGGCGTGCCCTTCGTGATCCTCCTGGCGGTCATGATCAGCGGGGGGATCGGGCTCGTGCTCTGGCGCCGGGAGCAGCTCCGCTCGGACGCCCAGATCGACTCGCTGCTCTCCCGCGAGGCGGCGTTCCTGTTCCAGAACCTGGTCCTCGTGGCCATGGTCTTCGTCATCTTCTGGGTCACCTTCTTCCCGCTCATCTCCCAGGCGATCACGGGCACCAAGGTGTCGGTGGGTCCACCCGCCTTCCGGCCCTTCATCGTGCCCTTGGCCCTGGTGCTGGTGGCCTTGGCCGGGATCGGCCCGATCATCGCCTGGCGCCGCGTGACCGCGGCCAACCTCCGGCGGAACTTCCTCATCCCGGTGCTGGCCGGCATCTCCTGCACGGTGATCCTGATCGCCGTCGGCGGCGTCGACGACCGCCCCTTCGCGCTGGCCATGTTCGGCCTGGGGACTTTCGTGCTGGCGTCGGTGGCGCAGGAGCTGTGGCGCGGCGTGGGTGCTCGACGGGCCATGACCCACGAGCTGCCTCCGGTCGCGCTCGTAAGCCTGGTCCGCCGCAACCGCCGCCGCTACGGCGGCTACGTCGTCCACGCCGGCATCGCCCTGCTGCTCATCGGGGTCGCGGCCTCATCCTCGTTCCAGCACTCGCGCAACGTGACCCTGATGCCAGGGCAGAGCACGAGCGTGGACGGTTACAAGATCGCCTACGTCCGGCCGACGGTCGCGGCCACGTCGCAGAAGCTGTCCTTCGGAGCCGTCCTGCGCGTGAGCAAGGGTGGCCACCCGGTGACCACGCTGCGCACCACGCGTGGCTTCTATCCCTCCCAGGATCCGACGCAGGGCCCGATCGGGCGCTTCTTCAACGGCGAGGCCGACAGCAACGTCGGACTCCGAGCCGGGCTGACACGAGACATCTGGACCGTGGTCAATCCAGACCTGACCCCGCTCCAGAGCCGGATCAGCCAGGGCGATGCCCTGTTCACGGCCGCGATCAAGAAGACCGAGTCGGCCTCGCTTCATCTCCCGCCGGCCAGCGCCCAGACCGCGATGAGCCAGCTCTGGCAACTGCGCGACGAGGCGATCGTCGGCATCGCCTCGCGCTACGTCACCCACCCCTGGCCGATCAACTTCCTCTTCATCGTCGACCCGCTGGTCACGTGGATCTGGCTGGGGACGCTGGTCGTCATCCTGGGCGGCCTGATCGCGCTCTGGCCGGTGCCGCGGCTGGTCCGGCGCCGAGCCAAGGCCGCGGCGCCGGCTCGGACCGCCCCGGCGCCCGTGGCGCCGGTCCGCGAGCCGGCCTAGGCCATGGACGTCGTCGTCGTCGTGGTGGTCCTGTTTGTTGTCGTGCTCGTCATCTCCGCGCCGCTGCGACGAGCCCGCCAGACCGACGCCGCCTGGACCGGCGAGCTCGCCGAGCTCGAGGCAGCCCGCGAGGCCAAGTACCGGGAGATCCGTGACGCGGAGCTCGACCATCGCACGGGCAAGCTCTCGGATGCCGACTACGAGGCGCTCGATAGCGTGCTGCGGGCAGAGGCGGTTGTCATCCTGCGCCAGCTCGACGACGTCAAGGAGCGCGCGGCGACGGCGCCGGCGCCAGCTTCGGGTCGCTAGCCATTACCATCAGCGTCCATGTACACGGTTCTCGGTGTCGTCCAGGTGTTCCTGGCTGTCGTGCTCGTGTTCCTCGTGCTCATGCACTCAGGCAAGGACTCCGGACTCTCTGGCGCCTTCGGCGTCGGCACGGGGGCCGGGCCTCTGGGCGGCGGCTCGCTTGTGGAGCGCAACCTGAACCGGTGGACGGTCGTGTTCGCGATCCTGTTCGCGATCAACACGATCGTGCTGATCAAGATCGCCTAGCGACGCCTCGCGCGGGTCAACCCTGCGGGTCCTGCAGCAGCCCGAGTACGTTCCCGTCGGGATCCGTGAACGTGGCCACCAGGCGGCCGCCGCCGACGTCGTGCGCCGGCTCCTTCACGCTGGCCCCCGCGGCGGTCACCTCGGCCAGCTTGGTCTCGATGTCCGACACGTGCCAGTAGGCCACCGGCGAGGTCATGCCCTGAGGGCCGCCGCCCGGGACGAGCCCGATCTGCTGGCCCGCGACCTCGTAGCCGACGTAATACGGCGCATCTGACTGAGGGCCCACTCCGAGCAGGGCGGTGTACACAGCCTTCGCCGCCTCCAGGTCGGAGACGGGGTGGAGCACGGTCTGGATGCCTTCGGTGGAAGAGTCGGTCATGGTCGCTCCTGAGGTCGTGGTTTCACCCGCCGAGCCACTGTAAGCCCGGCTGCGCGTGGGCGCTTCTCGATTCCTGATCGATTCAGTACGCCGCGCGGTAGAGCGCCCGCAGCTCCTCCGCGTCCGCCGCCGGCGGCGTCATGGCCAGCTCGGGGCGCTCGGCCGCCTGTTCGGCACACACCTCAAGCTCGTCTTCGCTCACACCCGCCGCCTGGAGACCAGTCAGCCCGCCGAGTTCGAGCAACCGCCGGGCCAGCTCGGCGGGATTGGCTCTGAGGCCGGCGCTCAGCCGCTCATTCCACTCGGGCCGTCGGCGCGCCAAGGCCGCGATCGTGTGGGGGAGCATGATCGTGTTGGCGGCGCCGTGCGGGACGCCTGCGAAGCGAGCCAGGGTCTGGGAGACGACGTGGTGCAGGCCGTAGCCCGAGGTGCCGATCGAGTAGCCGGCGAGCACGGCGCCGAGGCCGAGCGCGTCACGCTCGGCCTCCTCCACCGAGCCTGCGGAAAACGCCTGGGCGATCAGCTGGGCCGCGGCGAGTCCGGTCAGCGCAGACACCGGGTGGGCCTGGTTGGTCGCCGGACCCTCGACTGCGTGGCCGAGGGCGTTACCGGCGCTCTGAGCCAGATCAGGCACCGGCTGGGAGGCGGACAGCGCCGGATCGCTGAGCACGATGGCCGGACGCACGCGCTCTGTCTCCGGCGAAACGCCCGCGGCGTGGCGGTGGATGGCCGTCATCTCGGCCCCTGACAGCGTGGTCGGGATCGCCACCACCCGTCGCGGTGGATCGGCCGCCGCGAGCGCCTTGGCCGTGTCGATCACGCGCCCGCCCCCGAGGGCGACGAGGAGTGCCCCCTCGACCCGGCTCCGGAGCTCGCCGGCGATCTCGTCGACCCGCCCCGCCGGCACCTCGTGGACGCCGGCCGCGAGGCCAACCAGGTCAGGGACGAGCGCCCGGGCGCGGCTCGTGGTCAGGAGCGTGAACGGCTCGTCCAGAAGATCCGGGGCTTCGCTCAGGCGCCCGCGCCCGAACACGATCAGCCGTTCACCGTCGCGCCATCGAAACGGCGTGAGGTCAATCGGCGGGATGACCGACATCGCTCGCACCCTATCTGCCGGGAGGCTCAGCCCGGACTGCCGAGGACGTGGGCAAGTAGGTTCCGCGTCATCGCCACCACCCATCGATCGGGTGCTTTGGGTGTGTTGGGCGAGGCGCTTGGGACCGGTTCAAGCCCGAGCTCCCACCCCAGCGTGCCCGTGTTGAAGACGATCGCCCGCGACGGCGCCCTGTAGATCGTCGTCTCGGCCAGGTTCTGTCCCGGGCCCGGAGCCGGCTCGCCGACCTCGGCGCCCATGCACCGGACCGCCCCCGAGCCGACCAGGTGCGCACCCTCCGGAGTCGCCGCGGTTCGCATGTCGACCTCGTAGCCGACGATGCCCGGGATCCGGGTTGCGGCGGTGATCCCGGTGCCGGCGAAGAGCCAGGCAGGTTTCAAGCCGCGCGCCGGGCGCCATGGGTAATAGCGGTACCGGGGGGGTCCTTTACCTCTGAGGCGCGGGTCGATGCACCCGAGATATGAAGAGCCGGTGAGGGGCGCGCCCCCCTTTGGGAACGGGCCGGTCGGGTTGGTGTGATCGGGATCGAGCGCGGCGTGCTCCTTGTAGGCGACGATCGAGTGGTCGGGCTCGCCGGCCTGGCTGGCGGCGGCCGAGGCTCGGACGTAGCGAACGCGCCAGGCCATCGTGTCCGAGCCCAGAAAGAGGAGGTCGGTGCCGGCCCGCAGGGCGGCCGCGAAGCCTCTGGCCTGGCGTTCGGACCAATACTCGGAATGGCCGAAGTCGATGATCGCTCGGTGCCCCAGGAGTTGGCCAGGGTTGCCGTCAACCGACTCGCTGGTCGTGTAGGACACCGGATACCCGTAGCGCTCGAGGAACCACACCATGGCCACGTCACGGGCGAAGAACTGGCCGGCTCCGGTGACGCTGTCGTAGGGGCGGTCGTAGGAGACAGCGATCCCCTGGGTGGTGCCCGTGATGGCGACGCGATCGGTACCGCCCGGATAAAGGCTGTCGCCGCCCCACGCGTTGTAAGCCTCATAGGTCGAGGTGGGGAGCTGGGCGAGCAAGGGTTGGGGGGCCGCGGCCAGAACCACGAACAGGCAGTCGCTCTCGCCGCTCCGGGCGGAGAGCTTGGCGATGTAGATCCCGGTCGGCAGCGCCGAGGGGATCCGGAAGCTCAGGGTGGGATGCCAGTCGCACTGGGTGAGCCCGGTGGCGAAACGATGGCTGCAGGGAGGCTGAGGAACCAGCGGGAGCGAGCTTGTGACCAGCACCTGGCGCCCGCCCGCGCCCCCGTACCAGCCGATCCGGTAGATCCCGATTCGGACGCTTGGCGAGCCGGGAGCGCTGACATAGATCCGCTCCGTCTGGCCGGGGCCGAGCGCCTCCTCGGCCACGTAGCCGGAGACGTCGCCGCTGCGCAGGCCGCCGACGTCGGCGGCCGGCCCGGGGAGCCGCCACGCCCGCGTCCCCGACGCTAGGTTCTCCGCCGCGACCGTGGGTTGGCTCCCGCTCGTCGGCACCAGCCAGCGGTAGGCGCTGCTCGCCTGAGGCGGCCGGGCCGCCGAACCGACGGTCATCTGGTCGTGGCGGGCTCCGCCGCACGCGGCGAGGCTGATCACGGACAGCGCGATGAGCCAGCGCCTGGCCCGACGGAGCATCCGCGCAGTTAACCGCGCCAGTCTGGGCGTTCCCTTTGTACCTGGCTTGTGCGAAACGCCACGAGCACTTCATAGGACTCTCATACATCGGCCTGATGCGTTTCCGACAGCTTGGGTAGACCCTGGTTATCGCCCCGTCAACGACACCAAGGAGCGATTAGATGTCACCTGTGATGATTGCCCTGAATCTGTTGTTCGCCGTCCTCGTGGTCGGCGGAGCCTTTGTGCACTTTCTGCACGCGATCGCGACCCAGCACCGCGACCATGGTGTGAAGTCCTCAGGCTCGCTGCTGCGTCGGCGGGTGTGGTCACGCGACGCCCGGCCGCACGCCGGCCCTAGGCGCGCGTGGGTTGTTCGCCGGGGCCAGACTTGGCCGGCGGCGTCGTAGTCCCATCAGCTTGACGGAGGCGGATCGCCGGGCTATAAGTCTCGGTGGCCGCCTCCTGAGCGGGGGCCATGGGGTGAGCCCTTCGGGGCTGATGCACGGGCGGCGCGCCGGTCACGGAAACACTGTTCTCCATGAGCATGAGCGCCTCCACACGCAACGAAGACGGCTTGGACGGCATCGAGCTGTGGACGATCCGGGGTCTGATTGCCGAGCACCGGATGGCCGCGTTGGTCGCGGCCGCGTTGTGTGCCCTGCTGGTCGGGACCCTGGCGCTGGTGGCGCTTGGCGGCAAGGCCGGGCCCCTCAACGATGCCACCACGTGCACCCAGTGGGGCAACGCCAACCAGAATCGCCAGACCGCCTACGCCCGCCTGTACGTGACCGAGCACGGCTCCGTCCCCAAGTACGGTGGCACGCCCGCGGCTGTGATCAACGCCATCAACTTTGGCTGCGGGGTCGCCTACGGGGACGATGTGGCCGATACGGCAACGGTCGTCCAGGCCATCGACGGCACCTTCTGAGTCTCAGAGCCTTCCTGCCACTTCAGAGCCTTCCTGCCACCGGCTGCGGAGTGCGCTTAAGTCCGTACCGGGACAAATCGGCGGGGAGGACAAGCGAGAAGATGGTGCCCTGGCGTGTGCTCTGGACCCGGCAACTGCCTCCGTGCCGCTTGGCGATGGCATCCACGATCGCGAGGCCCAGGCCCACGCCCCCGGCTGAGCGTGTGCGCGCGGCGTCGGCGCGCGCGAAGCGGTCGAAGATCCGCTCGAGTGCCTCGTGGGCGATCCCGCACCCTTCGTCCTCGACCTCGATCGAGACTCCCCCGGCCGCGGTCTGGGCGCGTAGTTCGATCGCGTCGTGCTCGTTGGTGCATTTGACGGCGTTCTCAAGCAGCGCATCGAGCGCGGCACGCAGCCGCTCACGGTCGACCGTGAGTCGCACCGGCACGACTGGGCCCAGCCGCCAGGCCCGAGGCGCCACCTCGGACCACCGGATGAACACGTCCTCCAGGAAGGTTTCGAGGTCGATCTCCTCGGTGCGCAGGAAGTCCGGTTGATCGGCCGCCGCCAGCACCAGGAGGCGCTCGATGATCGCATTCATCCGGGCGAGCTCGTCGAGCGCAATGTCGATCCCGTCATCAGCCGCCCCTCCCGCCCGGGCCAGCTCCAGGTGGCCGGTGGCAATCGTCACCGGCGTGCGGAGCTCGTGTGATGCGTCGTGGATGAAGCGCTCGTGACGCTCAAGCAGGGACTCGCGCTCCGCGGCTCGGTCCTCCGCGACGCGCAGGGCATCGACCCGCCGCCGCGCGTGCCAGACCATGGCCAGGAACATCATCGCGACCAGCGGCACGGGCAGGATGCTGTCCCAGTGGTGCTCGCGGTCGATGGCCTCGTAGACCATCGGTGCGGCCGTCACGGCGACGACGCACGCCAGCACAAGCAGCGTCACCGGCAGCCGCCAAAGCCGAAAGCCGTAGAGGAGCGTCAGGCTGATCCAGGTGAAGTAGAAGGGCAGCGTTCGGAGCCCGGGCGCCACGAGCATGGCGACCGAGTTGGCCAGGGCGAAGACGACCCAGAGCAGCTCGACGCGATAGCGACGGAGACAGGCGGCGAGGTCAGGCGGCGGCGCGATAGCCGGCATTGCGGACCGTCTCGATCGGGGTATCGGGACCCAGCCGCCGGCGAAGCCGCCGCACACATACATCGACGACGTTCGAACGCGGATCGAAGTCATATCCCCAGACTTCGGCCAGGAGCCGCTCGCGACTCACGACCTCGCCCACGTGTCGCATCAAGAAGTGAAGAAGATGAAATTCGCGATCGGAGAGATCGGCCACGGTGACGCCGTAGCTCGCCTGCCGCCGCGTGAGATCCAGCTCGAGCCCCCCGACGCGAATCCGAGCCCCGTCCTCGGCCACCTGGGCGTGACGCAGATGCACGCGCGCGCGAGCAAGAAGTTCCTCGAGCGAGAACGGCTTCGCCACGTAGTCGACCGCACCGAGCTCGAACCCACGCAGCTTGGTCGACAGATCGCCCCGGGCCGAGAGGATCAGCACGGGAACATCGCCCCGAGCCTCGTGCAGTTCACGAAGCACGTCGAGCCCGTCTCGGCCGGGCAGGAGAAGGTCGAGGATCACGAGCACGTAGTTGCCGTTGATCGCGCGGGAGAGCCCATTCTCGCCATCCTCGACGACGTCGACGGCAAATCCCTCCGCCTCGAAGGCGCTGGCCAGGAAAGCCCGAATCCGCGGTTCGTCTTCGACGATGAGAATGCGCAACCAAGCCCCTTGCTACGACGATTCGAGGGCACCTTAGCTCGCGGGAGATGACTTGTAAATGACAGATGGATGACATTGACGTCATCTTGCTTTTAGCTGTCCGACGCCCCCGATATAAAGCCGCCTGAGAGGAGCGATCAGAGCATGAGCTCGCTGAAGAGACGGACTTCGGGGGCGGGGAAGGGCTGCAGTGAGCGCGGCCACTAAGGGAGCGATCGGAGCCATCGTCGGGGCGCTTCTCGTCTGCGTCGCGATCGCCCTTTACGTCGGCCTCTACCTGGTCAATGTGCCGGGTTCGGTAGCAGCCACGTCGACGCCCACCGGCATCCACCTGTATCTCGCCACCGTGCCCGCGGCCGAGCTGAGTGACCCACACCCCACGTGGGTGTCCTACTACGCCGTGAGCAGCAGCTCGAGCAACTGGCGCCACGACACCACGTTTCAGGTGCCGGCCAACAGTCTGATCCACGTGACGATCTACCAGTACGACACCGCGACTGGGCTGCGCAACCCGTTCTTCTCCCAACCGGCCGGGACGGCCGGGCCGGTGACGATCAACGGCAAGGTCACCCAGGTCGTCGATCCGACAAGTCCGGGGCACACGTTCGCGATCCCCCAGATCGGCCTCTCGGTTCCGCTTCCAGGCGCACCCGCCAATGCCAAGAACCTCTGTGCGAATGCGCCCTGCTCACTGAGCGAGGCGCACGTGACCGTCTCGTTCGCGTTCCGCTCGCCGGGTCCTGGGCTCTACCGCTGGCAGTGCTTCGTTCCGTGTGCCGCCGGGTTCATCCAGGGCAACGGCGGACCCATGCAGACAGTGGGCTACATGGGCGGCTTCATCAAGGTCGTATGAGGATGCGCGAATGACGGACGAGCGCCACCACTTCCGCAACTTCGCCGTGCTTTGGATCGTCGCGTCCGTGATCGTGACGCCAATCATGATCTTCCTGATCGGTCCGGGGCTCCCGCCCGGGAACGGGAGCGTCGAGGCCTCGGGGCAGGTGACCGACAACACCGTGCTCGTGGCGATGGCCACTCCGGTGGCCCTGCTCGTGCTCTGCTACCTGGGCTACGCGATCGTCTTCTTCCGGGAACGAAATCCGGAGACGGTCCTGGACGGCCCCGCGATTCGCGGCGACGCCAGCATCCAGTTCTGGTGGCTGGTCGTGACGACGACGCTCGTGTTGGTCCTGGCGGGCTACGGATCCGCGCGCCTGCTCGCCGACGGATCCGGCGGCGGCCAGGGACCGAATCCGATCGCCATCCCCAAGGCACCTCATGGCACCACGGTCCTCCCCGTTCAGGTGATCGCGCAGCAGTGGCAGTTCACGTATCGCTGGCCGACCTACGGCGGCGTGGAGACCCGGGCGATCGAGCTCCCCGCCAACACGTTGATCAGATTCAACGTCACGTCACTCGACGTGATCCACTCCTTCTGGGCCTACGAGCTTGGCGTCAAGGCGGATGCCAACCCGGGCGTCAACAACGTCGCCTTCGTGACGACCAAGGGGCCGCTCACGTTCCACGTGCGCTGTGCGGAGCTGTGCGGGGTCTGGCACGGCTACATGTTCGGCACTGGGACCGTCGTGCCCAGGGCCCAATTCGCGGCCTGGATCACTCAGCAGCGGGCGCAATACGCACCGGCCACGAAGAACCTTCCCCCGTACTCGAGGTCCTATTTCCCACAGCCGTTGAGGAGAGGCGGATGACCGCGATCGCAGCTTCACCCCCGGCTCGGCGAACGGGTTGGCGCCAACTGATGGGCTTCAACCTTCTGACCGGAATCATCCTTGGCGTTGTCGGCTGGTTCATCGGCTACAGCGCCATCGGCCTCCACCTTCACGGCGCGGGCATCGCCTACTACAGCAGCGAGTCGGGGCAGAACGACATCGCGATCGTGCTCGGCTACATCTTCGGGGTGATCGGGTTCCTGATCGGCCTGGGGTTCGCCAACTACCCCATGCGCCGCCTCCTCGGTCATCCGCCCTCGTTGGCCGCCCACGAGTCTGAGGAAGAGGGCCTCTTCCGCTACTTCACCCTGAGCACCGACCACAAGGTCGTGGCCAAGCAGTACATGATCGGCATCGGGGTGTTCTTCTTCGTCGGCGGCCTGAACGCGATGCTGATCCGCACCGAGCTTCTGCAGCCCAACACTCACGTGTTCGGAGCCAACCAGTACCTGACCCTGGTCGGCATGCACGGGTCGATGATGATGGGGATCATGACGAGCGGGATCCTGGGTCCGTTCGCCAACTGGCTCGTGCCCCTGATGATCGGCAGCCGCCGCTTCGCCTTCCCGCGGATCGAGGCGTTCACGTTCTGGCTCCTGATGGCCGGCTCCGTGATCCTCATCACGACGATCTTCTTTGGCGGGTTCCAAACCGGTTGGACGGGATATCAGCCGCTGGGCGCCCAGGGCACGGCCGGCTACGACGCGTACATCGGCTTCTTCGCGCTGGTGGGGCTGTCGATGACCCTGTTCGGGTTCAACCTGATCGCGACGATCGTCGTCATGCGCGCCCCGGGCATGACCTGGTCGCGACTCCCGATCTTCGTCTGGGCAACGCTCTCGACCGCCGCGCTGATGATGCTCGCAGCGCCGATGCTGATCGCCGCGCTGTTCATGGCCGGCATGGACCGGACGGTGCAGACCGCGTTCTTCATCCCGGGCCAGGGGGGAAGCGCCTATCTGTTCCAGAACCTGTTCTGGGTCTTCGGGCACCCCGAGGTCTACGTCCTGGCCCTCCCCGGATTCGGGATCGTGCTGGAGCTGTTGCCCGTGTTTGCGCGCAAGCCGCTGTGGGGTTACCGGCTTGCGGTCTCCGGGATGCTCGGCGTCGCCTTCCTGAGTTTCTTCGTCTGGCAGCACCACCTGTTCGTGTCCGGCATCAATGCCGATCTACGGCCGTTCTTCATGCTCTCCACGGAGCTCATCTCGCTGCCCACCGGCTTCATCTTCCTGTGCTTCATGGGCACGCTGTGGCGCGGGCGAATACGGTTCACGGTGCCCATGCTCTTCTGCATGGCGTGGGCGTTCAACTTCCTCTGGGGCGGTATCTCCGGGGTCTTCAACTCGGACGTTCCGAGCGATACGACCACGCACGGAAGCTTCTTTGTCATGGCCCACTTCCACTACACGATCATGGGCGGCCTGGTGTTCGCCTTCTTCGCCGGGATCTATTACTGGGTTCCGAAGATGTACGGCGTGAAGCTGAACGAGACGCTGGGCAAGGTCCACTTCTGGATCATGTTCATCGCCTTCAACTCGACCTTTGCGCCGCTGTTCGGTCTCGGGTTCCTGGGCATGCCCCGGCGCGTGGTCACCTACAACCCATCGTGGCAAGGGCTGAACGACTGGGTCTCGGCCTCGGCCTACGTGCTCGGGCTCTCGATGCTGGTGTTCTTATTCAACGTGTGCTGGTCCATGCTGGTCAAGCGCGAGGTGGCCGAGGTCAATCCGTGGCATTCAAAATCGGCCGAGTGGCAGCTGCCGACGCCGGTTCCGCTCCACGATTTCGACCGGACCCCCATCTTCGACGAGGACCCGTATCCCTACGGCGTCGAGCCGGTACCCGCCGGGTCGGCCACCGTGGCACCGGTGGGAGGTAGCACCTAAATGGAAGGCTCCGCATCAGCACCCCAGGCCAGGCACATCGAGCCGGAGCCGCCCGAGTGGCAGCCCCGCGTCATCTGGATCAGCGGACGGCTCCTGTGCGGGGTGATCTCCTTCTTCTTCGCCTCGTTTGTCTTCGCCTACTTCTATCTCCGGGCCCTGAACACCAACCACAACTGGGTCATCCCCCCGGTTCACCCCGCGCAGGGGCTGGGCCTGACCATCATGGCGCTGTACGTGGCCGGCGCCATCATCTACCGCCTCTCGGCTCGGCGCGGTGAGGTGGACGAGCTGGGGGGCGCCGCGATTGCCGTCCTGTTCACGCTGGCGGCGGTCGCGCTGCAGTTCCTCGAGTACACGGTGCTTGACTTCGGCGCCTCCAGTGGCGGATACGCCGCGGTCTTCTTCGGCTTCACCACCGCCTACGCGATCGTCGCTCTGATGGGCGCCTACTGGATCGAGATCCAGGCGGCCAGCCTCTGGCGCGTCCGTCGCGAAGGAAAGACGCGTACGACCGAGGTACCGACGAGTGAGGCAGCGCTGCTCCGGGCGGGGCTTGAGACCTCGTCGTTCTACTGGCTCTACTTCGCCGCGATCGGCTTCCTCGCCTACCTCCTCCTCTACCCGATCGGACCATGAGCCTCGGCGACTGGTCGCTGGACCCGTCGCTGGTCTACGTGGTCCTGGCGGCGTCGCTCTACATCCTGGGCAGCCGGGGGCGTCCACCCACGCGGGGCCAGGCATGTGCGTTTGCCGCCAGCCTCCTCACGATCGTGATCGCCCTCAACTCGCCGATCGATCGCTACGCCGACCAGCTGTTCTGGGTGCACATGCTCCAGCACGTCCTGCTCCTGACGGTGGCGCCGCCGTTGTTCCTCCTTGGCCGACCATGGCCGAGGATGTGGCGCGCGTTGCCGCTCGAGCCGCGCACCGCGGTGGCGCGGACGATCGCCAGCGCAGGCTGGACGAAGCCGCTCCGGATGCTGGCTCGACCCCTGCCGGCCTGGATCCTCTACAACGCCACGATCGTCGGCTGGCATCTCCCGGGCGCCTACGACGCAACCCTCAACTACGGCGCGGTGCACGTCATCGAGCACGCGATGTTCTTCTTCACCGGCCTGCTCTTCTGGGCCCGGGTGATCGATCCCGGGCCGCTGCGGCCGCGGCTCGTCTGGCCAGTGCGGATCGGCTACGTGGCCGGTGCGATGGTCGTGTCCTGGGCGCTATCGATCACCTTCGTCGTGCTGCAGCACCCGATCTACGGCCATTACGCGGACCTGGTGACCCGGCCCGGTGGGATCAGCGCCCTGACCGATCAGCAGCTGGCGGCAGGGGTGATGTGGGTGTTGGGCTCGATCAGCTACACCGTTACCTTCATCATTGGGTTCTACAAGTGGCTCGAGCCCGACTCGTCGACCAATGCCAGCTCAGCGGCGCTCACGACCTGAGGAGGAGAGAGAGAAATGACGCTCATCGCCAGCTTCCTGACCGGTTCGCTGCTCAGCCTGCTCATACCGGCCGGCCTCCTGATTGCGCTCGTGTGGTGGTACCTGGCGGTCATCCGGAAGGTTCCCGAAAGCGCCACCGGAGCCGACGCCGTGCCGCCCACCCAACCCGGCCAGGGGACGGACGTCCCCGTGGCGGATCCCGGGCCAAGCGTGGCCGTCTCGGACGAGGTAAACCGAATTCCCTAGGTCCGCGTGAGCGCTTCCTGGGCGACGCGAGGGGTCGGCTCGGCGGCCTCGCGCTGTTCGAGGCGCTGCTCGTTCTGGGCGTAGTAACGACCCCCACGTAGGAGCGAAGCGGCCGCTGCAATCAGGCAGGCCACGATCGCGAAGGCGAACGCTTCGTGCAGGCCATTCTGGAACGGCGCAGCGATCAGGTGGGGGAAGAAGGAGCGGCCCATGAGGAGGCTTTGGCTGTGGGCGCTCAGGCTCGCCACGGCATGCGCCCCGACCAGGTGCTGGATCGGGTTGTAGCCCAGGAAGGCGGCGAACAGGACTGAGATCGGAGGCGTCGCGGCCGCCCGATGGGCCGCGCCGACACCGACACCGTGCGCGGTGAGCCCGGAGGTCAGGGCGGCAGGAAGGCGGGTCGACAGCCCCAGCACCATCAGGGTGAAGAAAATCCCCACCGAGATCACCTGGGCCGAGTTCTGGAACGTCTGGTTCATTCCGCCCCCGGCACCGCGGTCCCCCCGGGGCAGGCTGTTCATCACCGCAGCCCGATTGGGAGAGGCGAACAATCCCATCGAGATCCCGGTCAGCGCGAGCACCGCCGCGAACAGTGGATAGGCGAAGTCGATGGGGAGGAGGATGAGCAGCCCGAAGCTCAGGGCCGTGCCCACCATTCCGCCGCTGGCGAAGCCTCTCGCCCCGAACCGGTCGGAGAGATACCCGGAGACGGGGCCGCTGATCAGCATCCCGATGGTCAGGGGGAGCATGTAGATGCCCGCCCAGAGTGGGGTGTCGACGAAGTTGTACCCGTGCAGAGGCAGCCAGATCCCCTGGAGCCAGATGATGAGCATGAACATCAGGCCGCCGCGGGCCACGGCCGAGAGGAAGGTCGAGATTGTCCCGAACGTGAAGGCGCGGATCCGAAACAGCGGCAGGCGGAACATGGGGTCAGCGACCCGACGCTCGATCATCAGGAAGGCGGTGAGGAGGACTACGCCGGTCGCCAGCAGGGCCATCGTGTGGGGGGCGGTCCATCCCGTCGAGTGACCCCCGGAGGGGCGGATCCCGTAAGTCACCGCGACCATCAGGCAGATCAGCCCTGCGGCAAAGGTGACATTGCCCCACCAGTCCACCCTGGCTCGCCGAGGCTCGTTGATCTCACGCAGCTTGAGATATGCCCATACCGTCCCGAACAGACCCACCGGGACCGAAATCAAGAAGACCAGGCGCCAGCTCACGGGAGCCAGCAGACCGCCGAGCACGAGGCCGACGAACATGCCGCTCACTCCGACGATGTTGTTGATGCCCAGCGCCATCCCGCGCTGGTTCTCCGGGAAAGCGTCGGTGATGATCGCGGCCGCGTTGGCCATCAGGCAGGCGCCGCCCACGCCCTGAACGATGCGGAAGGCGATCAGGTAGTCGGCCGCAATCGGGCCGCTGAGCCAGTCCACGGCCAGGATCAGCGAGGCCGCGGTGTAGATCACGAACCCGAGGTTGTAGATCCGCACCCGGCCGAACATGTCGCCGAGCCGCCCCAGGCTCACAATCAGCACGCTTCCCACGATCATGTAGCCGAGGATCATCCACAGCAGGTAGAAGCTGTTGGAGGGCACCAGCGGGTCGAGCTTGATCCCCCGAAAGATGTCCGGCATGGCGATCAGGGTGATCGACAGGTCCAGCGTCGCGAGCAGGACGGCCAGCGTCGTGTTGGACAGGGCGATCCACTTGTAGGCGTCGCTATCGGCCCTTCCATTCCCGCTCACACAGCGGTATTATACAGGCAACCTGTTCAGTTTTCCTGTCCTTTCATGACCGCGGCCCGAGCCAGTGAGAGCACCGAAGCCCCGCCTCCCGGCCGGACCGCCGCCCCTGAGCCGGACACCGCACAGCTGGCGAGCGACCTCCGGGTGGTGCTGGGGCAGCTGATGCGCAGGCTCCGGGCCGAGCACCGCTTCTCGATCTCACACGGGACCGTCCTTGGCCGATTGGACCGCCACGGAGCCCAGAGCGTCAGCGACCTCGCCGCGGCCGAGCGAGTCCGTCCCCAATCCATGGCCCAAACGGTGGGCGAGCTCGAGGCGGCCGGATTGGTGAGCCGAGAGCCTGATCCGAGCGATGGCCGCCGCGCCCTGGTGGATCTCACCTCGGAGGGCCGGGTGGTCCTCGGGGCCGACCGCGCACAGCGCGAGGGTTGGCTGGCCCAGGCAATCAGCCAGGGGTTCTCCAAGCGGGAGCAGGCGATCTTGTTCGGAGCGGTGGAGTTGCTCCGGCGCCTGGCGGAGACGTGAGCTCAGCCGCCGGCGTGGTGCCGGCGCCGCAGCGGCAGAGCGAACCACACGAGGGCGAAGGCGCACGCCGTCACGATCGTGGTGATGATCGTCGTGGCCTGGCCGAACAGGTAGTGGGTAACCAGCGCGATGGCGCAGGTCATGGCTGCGGCGAGAACGGTCAGGCCGGAGATGGTCAGCCGATTGCCCAGTTCGACCACGTAGGCCTTGCGGCCTTGGCGGAACTCGAGCCGGTGGATCATCGTCGGCGCGATGAGGAGGATCGAGGCCAGCAAGGTCAAAAGCAGCGCGGCGAAGTAGAGCCGACGCTCAAAGTGGGTAGTGTGACCAAAGCGGGCGTTGAAGGGCGCCACGAGCAGGAACCCGAACAGAACCTGGACGCCGGGCAGGGCAACCCGCAATTCGCCCATCAGCTCGGTCAGATTGCGGTCGTAGCGCTCGGGCTCGGTCTCGTCGCGTCCGGGGGCTCCAGGCTCGTCCATAGGAACGTAAGTTTTTCATCAAAACAAAGGTTCGACGTCCATCGAACAATGCTATAATTCGACGTGTATCGAACCTTGTCGAGAAACCGGAGACAGAACTGAACTCCTCTGAAACTCATCGCGACGGCGCCCCACGCGTGCGACGCGATCACGAAACCAATACAACTGAACCGCAGCGGACCCGTCGGGCCCACGCGGGCAAGGCCAGCGCCAGGCAGACCCGGCGGCGGGGAGCACACGCCGGCGAGCGTCTGCAGGCGACGGAGCTGCACGGCGCCGTTGGCACGCCGGAAGCTCTTGAGCTCTTCCTGCGTCGGGCGCGCGTTCACCCGCTGCTTACCGCGGCCGAGGAAATCGAGCTCGCCAAGCGAATCGAGCGCGGTGATCTCGAAGCCAAGGAGCGGATGATCAACTCCAACCTGCGGCTGGTCGTGTCACAGGCCCGGCGCTATCAGGGACATGGGCTCTCGATGGAGGACCTGGTCCAGGAGGGCATGCTGGGGCTGATCCGGGCCGTCGAGAAGTTCGACTGGCGGCGCGGATTCAAGTTCTCGACCTACGGGACCCTGTGGATCCGGCAGGCCATCCAGCGCGGACTCCAGAACCATGGGCGGACGATTCGCGTCCCCGTCCATGTGGCTCAGCGCCAGGTCAAGGTGCGCAAGCTCGAGTCAGAGCTGAGCGCGAAGCTCCAGCGCGAGCCGAGCGACGAGGAGATTGCGGCGGTAGCCGAGCTCCCAGTCGACGAGGTCATGGAGCTCCGCGAGCTCAACCGGGCAATGACCAGCCTGGACCAGCCGGTCGGCGAGGACGGCGAGACCGCCTTCGGCGAACTCCTGGCCAGCGATGCCCCGGAACCCGTCGAGCAGGTCGCGGTGGCCGAGCGAGACCGCCAAGTGGCGGAGCTCGTGGGCCAGCTCCCCGACGAGGAGCGGAGCGTGATTCGCCTGCGCTTCGGACTGACGGGCGATGAGCCCCTGACGCTGCGACAGACCGGCTCGGAGCTCGGAATCACGACCGAGCGAGCACGGCAGCTCGAGGCCAAGGGACTGGCTCGCCTCGCCGGGAGCTCAGACGCGGAGGCTCTGAGGTCGGCCGCGTAGGGGACGTAAGCTCCCCTCGTTGGAGATCCCAGAGCACTTCGAACTCCTGCCGAGCAGCCCGTTCTCGGAGCGGATCGGGCCCCTATATGTGAACTGGCGTGATTCGGTCCCCGTGATCGGGGTCCGGATCGCGCCGCATCACGCCAACCGCGCGGGGCGGGCGCACGGCGGTCTTCTTATGACCCTGGCCGATATTGCGCTCAGCCGGGCGGTGCGAGAGCAGGTGCCGTCCGGAGCGACGTTCGCCACCGCCGACCTGCACGTCGCCTTCCTCGAGGCCCTGGGTCAGGATCAGTGGCTCGAAGCGGTGCCGAGCGTCGACCGGATCGGCCGCGCGCTGATCCACGGAAGCTGCCTGCTGAGCGCAAACGGCCGAAACGTGGCCCGGGCGATGGGCACCTTCGCGGTGCGGCTGGGCTGAGGGCCCGATGACGGACTCGACCGCCACCACAGCGTCGTTCACGGGCCGCACGGCGTGGGCGCGCAACCTCGAGGAGCCGGTACGGGTGTTCCTGCGCACCGAGACGGGTGGAGCGGCAATCCTGCTCGCCGCCAGCGTCCTTGCGCTCATCTGGGTCAACGTCGACACCGCCTCCTACGAGCACGTCTGGAGCACGACGCTGAGCGTCCAGATCGGTGGTGGCGGCGTCTCGCAAGACCTGCGCCAGTGGATCAACGACGGGCTGATGACGTTCTTCTTTCTCTCCGTCGGGCTCGAGGCGCGGCGGGAGTTCGACCTCGGCGAGCTACGCGATCGCCGCCGGGTCCTCCTGCCCGCCGCCGCGGCCGTCGGTGGCATGGTCCTCCCGGTCGCGATCTACCTCGCGTTCAACGCAGGGCATTCGAGCGCCCACGGCTGGGGGACGGCGATGTCGACCGACACGGCGTTCGCCCTCGGCATGCTCGCGCTGGTCGGCCGCCGGTTTCCCCAAAGCCTGCGCACCTACATCCTCACGGTCGCCGTGGCCGACGACCTCGTCAGCTTCGTCGTCATCGCGACCGTCTACAGCCGGTCGATCCGCGCCGTGCCTCTCGCGGTGGCGATCGGTGTCCTGGGGCTCGTGTTCCTGCTTCGCCTACGCCGGGTACGCAACGGTGTCGTCTACTTCGGGACCGCGCTCGTGAGCTGGGTGGCGCTCCTGAAGTCAGGCGTCGACCCGGTGACCGTGGGCGTCGTCATCGGGCTCCTCTCGATCGCCTATCCGGCCGGCCGGGAAGACCTGGAACACGCCACCGACCTGTTCCGGCTCTTCCGCGAGCAGCCGACATCCGAGGCCGCCCGCACGGTCCGGGAGGGGGTGCGGACGGCAATCTCGCCCAACGAGCGGCTTCAGCAGATCTACCACCCAATCTCGAGCTACGTGGTGGTCCCGCTGTTCGCCCTGGCCAACGCGGGAATCGTCATCACCGGCCATTTCCTGTCGCTGGCCTACGCCTCGCCGATCGCTCTGGGAATCATCCTCGGGTACGTGATCGGCAAGCCGGTGGGGATAACCGGTCTGACCTGGCTCATCACGCGTCTCAGCCGCGGCCGGCTACGGCCTCCGGTCGGCTGGGCCTCGGTGCTCGGGGGGGGCGCCATCGCCGGGGTCGGCTTCACCGTCTCCATCCTGATCGCCACCCTCGCCTTCTCCGGTGTCCAGCTTCAGGAGGCCAAGCTGGGCGTGCTCACGGCGGCCGTCGCGGCGCCCCTGCTCACGTTGCTGGTCTATCGCGTGACCAAGTGGCTTCCCCGCGAGCGCAGGCTCCGGGCCCTGGTTGGGATGCCGCGGACGATCGTGGATTTGGCCGTGCCTGTGGATCCTGAGCGTGACCACATTCGCGGGCCCGCGCAGGCCCCGGTCACCCTGGTCGAGTACGGCGACTTTCAGTGTCCCTACTGCGGGCGGGCCGAGGGAGCCATCCGCGAGCTGCTGGCTGACTTCGGCGACCTGCGCTACGTATGGCGACACCTGCCGCTCAACGATGTCCACACCCACGCCCAGCTTGCGGCCGAGGCGAGCGAGGCCGCGACCGATCAGGGACGCTTCTGGGATATGTATGACCTGCTGCTCTCCCGGCAGGAGGATCTGACTTTGCGCGATCTGGTTCGAGACGCCGAGGAGCTGGGCCTCGACGTCGACCGGTTCCGAGAGTTCCTCCGCAAGAGCAAGGGCGCCGGGCGGATCTCAGAGGACGTCGATTCGGCCGACGCCAGCAACGTCTCGGGCACGCCGACGTTCTTCATCAACGGCATGCGCCATTACGGGGCCTACGACGTCGACACCCTCTCCAAAGAGGTGCGCGCAGCACGGATCCGCGCGGCGGTGGGGGCATGAGCGGCGGGCGGGGCATGAGCACGGCGCCGTCTGGTCCGGTTCGGATGCCCGCCGAGTGGGAGGAGCACGAGCGGACCATCATGGGCTGGCCGTGCCGGCCCGAGCTCTGGGTCGGGACGATGGGTCAGGCGCGGGAGGACTACGCCACGGTGGCCAATGCCATCGCCGCCTTCGAGCCCGTGCTGATGATCGCCAACCCCGGCCAGGACGCCGCCGACGCTCGCGCGGCGTGCGGCTCCGGCGTGGAGATCGTCGAGCTGCCGCTCAACGATTCATGGTTGCGTGACTGCGGCCCCATCTACGTCCGGGACGACCGCGGCCACCGCTGTGCCGTCCATTTTGGCTTCAACGCCTGGGGCGAGAAGTTCCCGCCCTGGGACAAGGATGCCGCGGTTGGAGCGCTCGTGGCGCAGGCGATAGGCGATGACGTGATCGAGGCGCCGATGGTGCTCGAGGGCGGCTCGATCGCCGTCGACGGCACAGGGACGCTTGTGACCACAGAGGAGTGCCTGCTCAACCCCAACCGCAACCCGAACCTCGACCGGAGCCAGATCGAAGCGGTGCTGCGTCTGTACCTGGGCGTCGAGCGAGTCGTGTGGCTGGGGCAGGGCCTGATCGAGGACCGAGATACCGACGGTCATGTCGACCTGATCGCCGCCTTCACCGCGCCCGGGCGCGTCCTGCTCCAGATGGTCGGTGAGGCGAACCCGAACTACGAGCGTTGCCAGGAGAACCGCGGTCGGCTGGAGGCGGCGGGGATCGAGGTGACCGAGCTGCCGTTCCTGCCTTACACGACGGTGGAAGAAGAGCGGATCGCCGCCGGGTACCTGAACCTCTACGTCTGTAACCGGGCGGTGATCGTTCCGGTGATCGGTGCCGAGACCGACGCCGCGGCGCTGTCAATCATTGGCGCCGCCTACCCGGAGCGTGAGGTGGTGCCCGTGCCCGGAGCGGTGCTGGCCTTCGGCGGCGGTGGGCCCCACTGCATCACCCAACAGGTGCCGGTCAACGTGGACGGTCGTGATGGCTGAGGAGGCCCGCGTCCTCACCGCCTATCCGCCGCCGCCTTCACCTGCGCGCACCCGCTCCTCGGAGCGCCGGCCGCTGCGCGTGGGGGCGGTTCAGGAGCGCTGGCATCCCGATCCCGATGAGCACGAGGAGGCGCTGGCGGCAGGGATCCGCGCGGCGGCCCGGGAGGGTGCGCGCATCGTCTGTCTTCAGGAGCTCACGTTGTCTCGGTATTTCGCCATCACCCCGGACGGCCCCGAGGCGGTGGGGGCCGAGCCTGAGGAGCTAAAGACCGGCCCGACGGTGAGCTTCGCTCGCCGGATGGCGGGGGAGACCGGGGCCTACGTCCACGCTTCGCTCTACGAGCGCGCCGACGCCGAGGACGGGCTCGGCTACAACACGGCGGTGCTCGTCTCGCCTCATGGGCAGCTCGTCTCGCGTACCCGCAAGCTCCACATCCCGGTGACCGCCGGCTACTACGAGGATCGCTACTTCCGGCCCGGACCGGTCGAGGAGGATCCGTTTCCCGTGGTCACGGTTCCCGACGCCGAGGGCGAGGCCCGCCTGGGCCTGCCGACCTGCTGGGACCAGTGGTTTCCCGAGCTCGCCCGGGCCTATTCACTGAGCGGGGCGGAGGTGCTCATCTATCCCACCGCGATCGGCTCCGAGCCTGACCACCCCGACTTTGACACCGAACCGCTGTGGCAGCAGGTGATCGTCGCGGCCGGAATTGCCAACGGCACCTTCATGGTGGCGGTCAACCGGATCGGCACCGAGGATCCGATCACCTTCTACGGCTCAAGCTTCATCTCCGACCCATACGGGCGCGTCCTGATCCAGGCGCCCCGGGACGAACCCGCGGTGCTCGTGGCCGATCTGGACCTGGATCAGCGCCAGGACTGGCTCGAGCTGTTCCCGTTCCTGCGCACGCGACGCCCGGAGGCCTACGCCAAGCTGACTGAGCCCGGGCCTAGCGCCGCTTAAGGACGACGAGCGGAATCTCCCGCTGGGTGCGCTCCTGGTAACCGGCATAGCCGCCGTAGGTGGCCACCGCCTTGGGCCAGAGACGCTCACGCTCCTCCGGCGTCGCCACCTGCGCCCGGACGGGTCGGCGCTCGCTCCCGATCTGCACCGTCGTGTCGGGGTGGGCGCGGAGGTTGTGGTACCAGGCGGGGTTCTTGGGGTGCCCACCCTTGGAGGCGACGAGCACGATGTCGTCGCCGTCCCTGACGTAGACCAGCGGGATCGTGCGCTTGACGGCGGACTTGGCCCCGACATGATCGAGGAGAAGCATCGCCGGCGCGCCGGGGAAGCGGTGCCCGATCCGCCCATTGCTCAGGCGATAGGCCTGGGTGTGCAGCCCCATCATCCGCCGGAGGACGGGCCAGGAGCGATCGGCGAGGGACATGACATCCACGGGGGGCGATCCTAAATGGCGGCGCGAATTCCGGTTTCGCGGGGCCGAAAAACGACCCTTACTCGCCCTGCGGCGCTAAGCGCGGCGGTGGTTGGCGAGCTAGGGGCGGTTCCGATCACCTGTGGGCCGGCTTCGTGGCCCCGGCGGGCGCCCTCGTCTCAGAACGGGAGGTCGTGGAGCGTGAGCGGCCCCTCCGGCCACGTCGCGCCGGGCGTGAGCGGGCGCCACATTGTCTCGAGCGGCATCACGACGTAGCCGCGGGGCTGCTTGACGAGCACCTCGGCCGTCACCCGCGTGAACTTCAGCCGCCGGTAGAGACCGGCCCGGTCGGGCCGGCAGAAGAGCAGGGCGAAGGGGGCCTCGAGCGCCCGCACTCTGTCGACCGCGGCCTCGACGATCAGCCGGCCCAGGCCGCGTCCCCGGAACTCGGGGCGGACGATGACGCCGCCGATCCCCGCCACGGCAAAGCGCTCGTCGCCCACCTGCGCGTGGCCCAGAACCCAGCCGGTTGAGGCCACCGCGGTTCCGTCAGCATCGACCAGGGCGACGTGCCGATCCTTGCCGCGGAACTGGACCGTGATCTCGCCGACATCGAAGGGATCTGTTTCCTGGCCCTGGAGCTCGTCGCGCCTTTGCGGGGTGAGCTCTCCGAACTCGATCAGCTCCACGGCCGGATCCAATCAGGTTGCGCGTGGGCGCTGGGAGGCGGGGTACGATCCGCCCGTGAGCCTCGTCCTCTACCTGATCTTCCTCTTCATCATCGGGTTGTTCGTCGGCGCGCTGGCTCGTCTGCTGCTGCCGGGACCTGATCCGATGAGCATCCCGATGACCGCGTCTGCGGGACCCTGAGCGCCGGCTTGTTCTCGTGGTACGTGCTGCATCGCCACGGCGCGGGACTCGTGCTCTCGGTCCTGTTCTCGATGCTCGTGGTCTGGATCTACCGGCGCACGCACTGGGGTAGCACCGGCGGGCGGGGCGCTATGGGCCGCGGACCGGGGGGCCGGCGCGGGCGGCTCTAAGTCGCGCCCCTCCTAGCGAGTCTCAGCCTCCGCCGGCGGGCTTCTCCGCATGGCCGCCGAACTGCTTGCGCATGGCGGAGAGCACCTTGTTGGCGAAGTCGTCGAGGCCGCGCGAGGAGAAGCGTGAGTAGAGCGCGGTCGTAAGCACCGGGGCGGGGACCCCTTCCTCAATCGCCGCGATCGAGGTCCAGCGGCCCTCGCCGGAATCGGACACGCGGCCTGAGAAGTCGTTCAGGTCCGGGGACTCGAACAGGGACTGAGCGGTGAGATCCAGGAGCCAGGAGCTGATCACGCTCCCGCGGCGCCAGACCTCCGCCACCTCGGTGGTGTCGATGTCGTAGCGGTAGAACTCGGGGTCCTCGAGCGGAGCCGTCTCCGCGTCCGAGTCCTGCTGGCGGTTGCCGACGTCCGCGTTGTGAAGAATGTTCAGTCCCTCGGCGTACGCGGCCATGATCCCGTACTCGATCCCGTTGTGGACCATCTTGACGAAGTGCCCCGCGCCGTTGGGCCCGCAGTGGAGGAACCCCGTCTCGGACGGGCTCGGATCGCCGGTGCGCCCCGGGGTGCGCGGCACCATGCCGACCCCCGGAGCGATTGAGCCGAACAGCGGATAGAGCCGCTCGACGACCTCGTCTTCGCCTCCGAGCATCAAGCAGAACCCGCGCTTGAGGCCGAACACGCCACCGCTGGTTCCGCAGTCGACATGGTGGATTCCGCGCTCGCGGAGCTCGGCGGCGTGACGGATGTCGTCGTGATAGTGGGTGTTGCCGCCGTCGATGATCACGTCGCCGGCTTCGAAGACCTCGGCCACCTGGCGGATCACCTCCTCGGTGATCTCACCCGCGGGCACCATGATCCAGGCGGTCCGCGGCTTCTCAAGCTTGGACGCGAACTCCTCGAGCGACCGGGCGCCGGTCATGCCCTCGCCCTCCAGCGCGCCCACCGCGTCGGCGCTGTGGTCATAGCCGACGCACCGGTGGCCATCCGCCATCAGGCGCCGCACGATCCCGGCTCCCATCCGGCCCAGTCCGACCATTCCAAGCTGCATCGGTTTGTCTGTAGCCATGTCCTAACTCTCCGGGTTCGTGGGCTTGTGTCTCAGCACCGTATCCTGTGCGCCCATGCTGGGCTTACCTGAGGGGGTTACCGCGTGCCTGTTCGATCTGGACGGGGTGCTGACCCAAACCGCCAAGGTCCACGCGCAGGCGTGGAAGACCATGTTCGACGAGTTCCTCAAGGGCTGGGCCGACCAGCACGGCCAGGAGTTCGTTCCCTTCGACGAGCACGCCGACTACGACGAGTACGTGGACGGCAAGCCGCGCTACGAGGGCGTGCGCTCGTTCCTGGAATCCCGGCACATCGAGCTGCCGCAGGGAACGCCGGATGATCCGCCGAGCGCGGAGACCATCGACGGCCTCGGCAACCGCAAGAACGAGCTGGTTCTGAAGCTGATCCACGACAACGGCGTGCAGCCCTACGAGGGATCGGTGCGCTACGCGAAGGCCGCGGCTGAGGCCGGTCTGCGTCGCGCGGTCGTGTCATCGAGCACCAACGCGCGGGACGTCCTGAAGGCGGCCGGGATCATCGACCTGTTCGAGAAGATCGTCGACGGCGTGGTGGCCGACCGTGAGCACCTGAAGGGCAAGCCCGCGCCGGACACCTTCCTGGAGGGGGCGCGGGAACTCGGGGTCGACGCCAAAGCCGCGTGCGTCTACGAGGATGCGCTGGCCGGAGTTGCCGCAGGGCGGGCGGGGCACTTCGGGTTTGTGGTGGGAGTCGACCGGGTTGGACAGGCCGACGCGCTCAAGGAACACGGCGCCGACATCGTCGTCCAGGACCTGGCCGAGCTCCTGTAGTGCCGGTCCAGCACCCCGCCTTTCCGGTCGAGCCGTGGGTGGTGCGTGAAACTCACCTCGATCTCGACCGGCTGGCTCAGACCGAGTCCGTCTTCGCCCTGGCCAACGGCCACATCGGCCTGCGCGGGAATCTCGATGAGGGCGAGCCATTCGGGCTCCCGGGGACGTATCTGAACGGCTTCTACGAGGTCCGCCCGCTGCCGTACGCCGAGGCCGCCTATGGCGACCCCGAATCGAGCCAGACCGTGGTCAACGTGACCAACGGGAAGATCATGCGCCTGCTGGTGGAGGACGAGCCGTTCGACGTCCGCTACGGCGAGCTCCGCCAGCACGAGCGGGTGCTCGACCTTCGCGGCGGACTGCTGAGCCGGACCGCGGACTGGGCCTCCCCGGCGGGACGGCTCGTGCGGGTCACCTCGACGCGGCTCGTCTCGTTCGCCCAGCGCGCGGTGGTGGCGATCTCGTTTGAGGTCGAGCCGCTGGACGGGGAGGCCGATGTGGTCGTCCAGTCCGAGCTTGTGGCCAACGAATCGCTTCCAGGCGGTGGAGGGGATCCGCGGGTTTCGGCGATGCTCTCCGCCCCGCTCCAATCGCGGCTGTTCGGCGCCGTGGAGCAGCGCGCCTTCCTCGTGCATACGACCAAGGCGAGCGAGCTGACGATGGCGGCGGTGATGGACCATGTGGTCGAGAGCCAGGACGGAGTGGAGGTATCGATCGAGGCCTTCGAGGACATCGCGCGCTTCACGGTCGCGACCACCGTCCGTAAGGGCCAGCCCCTGCGCATCGTCAAGTTCGTCACCTACGGGTGGTCGCAGGTGCGATCCGTGGAGGCGGTGCGGGACCAGGTGGCGGCGGCGATCGGCGGCGCCAAGCGCCGGGGTTGGGACGGGCTCGTCGCAGACCAGAAGGAGTATCTGGACGACTACTGGCAACGGGCGGACATCGAGATCGACGGCGACCCCGAGCTCCAGCAGGCGGTCCGCTTCGCCATGTTCCACACGCTTCAAGCCGGCGCCCGGGGCGAGCGGCGAGCCATCCCGGCCAAGGGCCTCACCGGGTCAGGCTACGACGGACACACCTTCTGGGACACGGAGGCTTTCGTCCTCGGCGTGCTGACCTACATGGCACCGCGCGCTGCCGCCGACGCGCTCCGCTGGCGCCATGAGACGCTCGACCTGGCCCGCAAGCGGGCCGAGGCGCTGGGCCTGCGCGGCGCGGCGTTTCCCTGGCGCACGATCAACGGCGAGGAGTGCAGTGGGTACTGGCCGGCCGGGACCGCGGCCTTCCACATCAATGCCGACATCGCCGCCGCGGTGATGCGGTATCAGCTGGCCACCAACGACCAGGACTTCGACCGGGACATCGGCGTGGAGCTCTTGGTCGAGACGGCCCGGCTGTGGCGCTCGCTCGGCCATCACGATGCTTCGGGGGCGTTTCGGATCGACGGCGTGACCGGCCCTGATGAGTACAGCGCCATCGCGGATAACAACGTCTACACGAACCTCCTGGCCCAGCAAAACCTGCGCGCGGCGGCCGACGCGGCGGAGCGCCAGGGCCATCGCGCCGCCGAGCTGGGCGTGGATGCGGAGGAGATGGCGAGCTGGCGCGACGCCGCCGAGAGGATGTTGATCCCGTTTGACGACGCGCTGGGTGTCCATCCCCAGGCTGAGGGCTTCACCGAACACCAGCGCTGGGATTTCGCCGCCACCAAGCCAGACCAGTACCCGCTACTCCTGCACTTCCCCTACTTCGATCTCTATCGCAAGCAGGTGGTCAAGCAGGCTGACCTCGTGTTCGCCATGTTCGCCCGCGGCGATGCCTTCACCGATGAGCAGAAGCACCGCAACTTCGACTACTACGAGCAGCTCACGGTCCGGGACTCCTCGCTCTCAGCGTCGGTCCAGGCCATCCTGGCCGCCGAGGTGGGCCACATGGACCTGGCCTACGACTACTTCGCCGAGGCGGCATTGATCGACCTCGAGGATCTGGAGCACAACACCCGGGACGGGCTCCACATCGCTTCGCTGGCCGGCGCCGCCGGTGCGGCCATAGCCGGTTTCGGCGGGGCGCGTGACCACTGGGGCAACTACAGCTTCCGCCCCCGGCTTCCGGGGGCGCTCAGCCGGATCGCCTTCAAGCTCCTTTTCCGGGGCCGGCAGCTGGGCGTCGAGGTCAAGCATGAGAGCGCGAAATACTCGCTCCTGTCAGGCGATCCACTGACCATCCGTCACTACGACCACGACGTCAAGGTCGAGGCGGGCAAGTCGGTCGAACGCCCGATCCCCCGCCTGACCGAGCACGAGGCGCCGACCCAGCCTCCCGGCCGCGCCCCCGTCCATCGGCGGCCGCCGCGCTGAGACGGGTCAGCCGGTGAAGTGGACGCGGCGCCGGACGACCCGGCGCCGCCGCGTCGTCTTGTGCCGAGCGGCCGGAACGGCAAAGGGGCGGGTTCCGCAGGCGAAGAAGTAGGGGAGCTGGTTGAGCGGAGCGGCGACCGTGGCCGAGCGCGGACCTTGGTAGCGACGGCCGGTGACGGGGCTCTGCCAGCAGCCAGCCGGGAAGTACACGCTGCGAGAGCTCGCGCCCTGGGTGACCACGGGCGCGACGAGCACGTCGGGTCCAAGCAGCCATTCCTGGTCCTGCTGGGCCGCCGCGGGATCAGCGGGATACTGCAGCCACAGC
>Ga0335074_10000132_pt1 | contig 122055 bp, 97 predicted proteins | sample Lox_Sample_23_FD_206715 | JGI IMG/M metagenome (GOLD analysis project Ga0335074, IMG submission 206715) | Soil microbial communities from Loxahatchee National Wildlife Refuge, Florida, United States - Lox_Sample_2.3 | ecosystem: Environmental > Terrestrial > Soil > Wetlands | place: USA...
TGCTTGCGCATCTGCACGGCCGGACCGATCGCCGTCGTGTACCCCGAAGGCGTGTGGTACCGCGACTGCACCCCCGCAAACCTCGAGCGCATCCTGCAGGAGCACCTGATCGGCGGCACCCCGGTCGCCGATCTCACGTTCGCGGAGGCGCCTCTGACTCTTTGACCTCGGCGGGCGCGGTGGCCGTGGCGGGCGCAGCCTCCGAGAGGGTCCGCGCGGGCGTCGCAGGCTCGGCGGCCGCGGCCGGTTCGGCAGCCGTGGCGGCACCAGCCGCCGTTGCGGCTGCGACTGCGGGCGCAGGAGTCAGGATGCTTTCGAGCGGCACCGGCTGGCCGAAGAGAAACCCCTGGGCACGGTCCACACCGAGCTCGGTGAGCTTCTGCCGCGCGACCTCCGTTTCCACGCATTCCGCAACTGTTTGAATGCCCATCGCGCGGCTGAGCTGAGCAAGTCCGCGAACGAGCGATTCGGAGCGCGAGTCCGTCAGCAGATCGCGCGTGAACGAACCGTCGAGCTTGAGCATGCTCACGTCGAATGCCTTGAGATAAGCGAGCGAGCTCACGCCGGTCCCGAAGTCATCGAGCGCGAACTCGCAGCCGCGCGCGCGCAGGTGCCGGATGAGCGTCTGGGTCTGCGAGACGTTGGCGACGGCCGAGGTCTCGGTGATCTCGAACTGGAGCCACTCCCCGGGGACCGAGTTCGGCCCGATGCTCGAGCTCAGCCACTCGAGGAAGTCCGGGTTGCCGATGCTCGGTCCGGACAGATTGAGCGAGAAGCGAACGATGCGGTTCGGTTGCTCGCGCCGAGCGGCGCGCAGCCGCTCGAATACGCGCATCAGCACGGCGCGATCGAGGTCGATCAGCAGCTGGTAGCGCAGCGCCGCGGACATGAAGTGCTGTGGGGAGACGAACGTTCCGGTCTCGCTGACGAGTCGTACGAGCAGCTCGAAGTACGGCACCTGCGAGGCGCTCGTGAGCGGCACGAGCGGCTGGGCCACGATGCCGATGCGCTCGGTCTCGAGCGCCTTGCGCAGGCGGCTCGCGGCGAGCACGTCGTCGTTGCGCTGGACGATGCTGAAGTCCGAGTCCTGGTAGACCTCGACGCGGCCGCGCCCGCGGTCCTTTGCCGCCCGACAGGCGGCCTCGGCCGCCGCGAGCGACTGGGTGAGCTCGTGGTCGGCGGGCGGGATGCTCGCGACGCCGAACGAGATCGAGAGACGCGTCCGCAAGCCGCCGATCACGGCGCAGCGCTCGCTCACGGTACGGCAGAGCTGCTCGGCGAGCCGGCGACCCTGACTGAGCGAGGCTTTCGGGACGTAGACCGCGAACCGGTCGCCCGAGATGTGGCACACGCTCGAGCCATCCGGCAGCGCCTGCTCCTGAAGAGCGACCCCGACGGCCGCGATGGCCTGATCGCCCGCAGTGAGCCCCGCGAGCTTGTTGAGCACGTGCAGCTGATCGACGTCACCGTAGAGGATGCAGCCGGGAGTCGCGCCCTCGGCGCTCTCTTGCTTGCGCGCATGCTCCTCGAAGGCGGACCAGGTGAGGAGCGAGTTGGCCGGCGCGCCGAAGAGTTTCGCGATCTCCCGCGCGAGCTCGACGATCTGATGCGATTCGTCGGGCCCGAACTTCGCCTGCTCGACTGTGCGTACCGCGACGAGAATGCCGAGAAGACCGCCCGTCCCATCGCGCAACGCCACCCCGACGAGCTTGCCGCATACCGGTCCGTTGCGCTCGCCGCGCAGCCGATTCGTGCCAATCTTGCCATCGGGGGCGGCGCGTACCTGTTCGAACAGGCCCTCGGCGCCATGCCGCCAGAGATCCTCGAGTACCTTCGCGCCCGGAAGGTCGCGCAGCAGGGTGCGCGAGGGGCCACCCTCCACTTGGAGCGCAATGAAAGCGGTGTCGAGCTTCGCCTGGGCGCGCTTCAAAGCCTCATCGAGGACCGCCGCCGTGGGCGGAAGCGACGAGGCGGGACCGCTCGACTGGAGAGACGCAGGGCGCGCCATGCTCGGAGGCTCTGGAATGCTCGGTCCAGCCACTCTACGGGCACTGCGCAGACGGGGCCGGAACCGGTTCGCACACTCGCCCGGAGACCTTATGATGGGCGCCGCATACCCCCCTTTTTGTGATCCGGATCACAGCCAATGCCCAAGGTCGTGCGTCTGTATCGATACGGTGGTCCCGAGGTCCTGGTCGTCGAGGACCTCGAGGCCGGCTCCCCCGCACCTGGGGAGGTCCAGATCCGTCACACCGCGATCGGCCTCAACTTCATCGATGTCTATGACCGCACGGGGCTCTATCCGATGCAGCTTCCGGGCGGACTTGGACGCGAAGCTGCGGGGATCGTCACGCATCTGGGCCGAAAAGTGCGAGGATTTCGGATCGGGGACCGCGTGGCTTACGTCTACACGGTGCCGGGCGCCTATAGCGAGCTGCGCAACGTGCCGGCCGAGCGTGTCGTGAAGGTGCCCGCAGGAATCTCCGACGCCCAGGCCGCCGCGCTGATGCTGAAAGGGCTCACGGCGCATTACCTCCTGCGGCGCACCTATCGCGTGCAGAAGGGAGATCCCATCCTCGTGCATGCCGCGGCAGGGGGCGTGGGGCTCATCCTGTGTCAGTGGGCGCGCGCGCTCGGGGCGCACGTCATCGGGGTGGTCGGCTCAGATGCGAAGGCGGAGCTCGCCCGCAAGAACGGCTGCCGCCACGTGCTCATCTCGGGCCGGGATGAGATCGTCGCGAGCGTGAAGCGGCTGACCAAGGAGAGCGGCGTTGCGGTGGTCTACGACTCGGTGGGCAAAGACACCTTCATGGAGTCGCTCGACTGCCTGCGCCCGCTCGGAATGATGGTGACCTACGGCAACGCCTCGGGTCCGCCTCCGGCCGTGAGCCCGCTCGAGCTCACCAAGCGCGGCTCGCTCTTCCTCACCCGTCCGCAGCTGTTCAGCTACGTGAGCACGCGCGAGAAGCTCGATGCCGCGGCGCGGGAGCTGTTTGGAATCGTCAAGCGCGGCAAGGTGCGCGTGCGCATCGGGCAGACTTACCCGCTCGCCGAGGTGGCGCAAGCGCACCGCGATCTCGAGGGACGCCGCACCACGGGCTCGACGGTAATCGTCCCCTAGCTCGCGATCGGACGCGCTCAGGCACTCAGCTCGCGCAGGGAGTGGTGCGCGAGGCTCGTGATGACCGCCGCGAGCTCGTCGGGCTCGACAGGCTTTGCGATGTGGTTCTGGTAGCCTGCGTGCAGCGCCCGCAGGCGGTCCTGGGCCGAGGCGTAGGCCGTCACGGCGACCGCCGGTACGCGGCCGCCGAGATTTGGATCGAGCGCGCGCACCTGCTCGATGAGCGCATAGCCGTCCATCTCGGGCATGCCGAGATCGGCAACGAGCACGTGCGGCTTGCGCTCGAAGAGCAGGGTGAGCGCGGCGGGACCCGAGCCCGCAAGGCTCACACGCGCGCCGAAGCTCTGCAGCATGTTGGCGATCACCTCGCGAGCGCCCGGATCGTCGTCGACCACGAGCACGTGAACGCCCGAGAGGCGCGGCCCTGCCGCCGCGGCCGGTGCCGGGATCTCCTGTCCGTGCGCGAGCATGCCGCCGTCGCGAATCGGGACGCGCACCGTGAACGTCGCCCCGCAACCCTCCCCTTCGCTGAAGGCAGCGACGGTGCCCCCGTGCAGCTCGGTGAGATGACGCACGATCGCGAGCCCGAGGCCGAGGCCGCCGTGACGGCGGCTGATCGAGCCGTCTTCCTGCCGGAAGCGGTCGAAGACGTAGGGGAGAAACTCGGACTTGATGCCCTGGCCGCTGTCGCGCACGGTGATGTCGGCCCGGTCATCGCTCCGCGTGAGCAAGACCTCCACCCGGCCGCCGATCGGGGTGAACTTGATCGCATTCGAGAGGAGGTTGCAGACGATCTGCTGCAGGCGCGCGGAGTCGCCTCGCAGCAGCCCCACGTGCTCGTCGAGATCGGTGAGGAGCTCGATGCCCTTCGCCTGCGCGGCCGGCAGCATGGTCTCGACCGACACCTCGATGATGCGGCGCGGCTCGATCATGGCGAGCTCGAGGGTCACCTTCCCCGTGACGATGCGTGAGACGTCGAGCAAGTCCTCGATGAGCCGCTTCTGCGCGCGCGAGTTGCGCTCGATCGTCTCGAGCGCGCGCTCCTCCGTCGCTGCATCGAGCCGGCGGGTACGCAGCAGCGTGATCCAGCCGAAGATCGCATTGAGAGGCGTGCGCAGCTCGTGCGACATGGTCGCGAGGAACTCGTCCTTCAGGCGCGAGAGCTCCTCGGCCTCGGCCCGCAGGAACTGCTCGCGCGCGAGCGCGGCTTCGCGCTCGGCCTCGACTCGACGCCGCTCGGTGATCTCGGCCTGTAGCCGCTCGTTGCTCGCCGACAGCTCGCGCGTGCGCTCCGCGACGCGCTGCTCGAGCGCCTGGTGCGACTGCGCAAGCTCCGCGTGCGCGCTGTACAGCTCGATGAACACGCGCACCTTCGAGCGCAGCATCTCGGGAATCACCGGCGAGAGGATGTAATCGACCGCGCCGAGCTCGTAGCCCCGCGAGGTCTGCAGCTCATCGGCGTACGCGGTGATGAAGATGATCGGCGTGCGTTCCGTGCGCCGGTAGCGCCGCACGAGCGAGGCGGTCTCGAGCCCGTCGATGTCGGGCATGTTCACATCGAGCAGGATCACGGCGAAATCGTTGTTGAGGATGAGCTTCAGCGCCTCCGTTCCCGAGTGCGCCTCGAGAATGTCGGCATCGAGATCCTCGAGCACGCTGCGATACGCGAGCAGCTTCTCCGGCAGGTCGTCGACGATGAGGACGCGCGCGCGATTCAAAGTTGCTCACCGTGAGGCGCGGGTCTGGAGGGAGCGTCCGCTGCGGGCCATTCCGAGGGCGCCGCTGCGCACCACCTCGGCGAGCTCGGCGCGCGAGGCGAGCTCGCGTATGAGCGCGTTGATCTCTGCCTCGCTCGCGGTGAGCTCGACGACGAAGCCCTCGGGCGCCGGGTCGAGCACGCGCCCGCCCGCTCGCACGACGCACCCCCTCACCCCGTCGGTGTGCTCCGGGCGCACCTTGAGCTTCATGAGCGCGAGCTCGCGCTCGAGGTGCTCGCCGAGCGTCATGTCCTCGACGCGCACCACGTCGATCAGCTTGTGCAGCTGATTGGCGATCTGCTGAATGACAGCGTCGGAGCCCGTCGTCACGAGCGTGACCCGCGAAACCGTCGGATCGTCGGTGGGCGCGACCGAGAGGGACTCGATATTGTAGCCCCGCGTCGAGAACAGGCCGGCGACGCGCGCGAGCGCGCCCGCCTCGTTCTGGAGCAAGATCGCGATGATGTGGCGCATGCGGGGACGGTCAATGGGGATGGCGGGAGGATACCGCACCCGCTCGAGCCTCGCCGCTCGGCCTCGCGGTCCGCGCCTATGCCGGGCTCCTCCGAGCTGTTAGTCTCCCCTGCTCCCATGAACGATACCGTGGTAATGGCCCGCCCGGGCGGGCACCCCCTTGCGGGCCAGCACATGACCGGCTCGCAGATGATAGTCCAGGTGCTCGCCGATGAGGGTGTGGGCGCGATTTTCGGCTACAGCGGCGGGGCGATCCTGCCCACCTACGACGCCGTGTTCCTCTACAACGAGCACCAGTCGCGAATCGGCGCGGAGCCGATCCCGCTCATCGTGCCGGCCAACGAGCAGGGAGCAGGCTTCATGGCGGCGGGGTACGCACGGGCGAGCGGTCGCGTCGGCCTGTGTCTCGTCACCTCGGGCCCCGGCGCGACCAATACCGTCACGCCGGTGCGCGATTGCATGGCCGACTCGGTGCCGATTGTCGTCATCTGCGGACAGGTGGCGCGTGCCTCGATCGGCACCGACGCCTTCCAGGAGGCGCCCGTGCCCGCGCTCATGGGCGCCGTCGCCAAGCACATCTTTCTCGTCACGGATCCCACGAAGCTCGAGGCGACGGTGCGCACGGCTTTCGAGATCGCGCGCACCGGGCGTCCCGGTCCCGTCGTGGTCGATGTGCCGAAGGACGTGCAGAACTGGGAGGGCACCTATGCGGGCAGCGGCATGCTGCCGATCCCCGGCTATCGCAGCCGAATGCTCGAGCTCGCGAGCGAGACGCTCGCGCCGCAGGAGGCGCAGCGCTTCCTCGACATGCTGCGGGAGGCGCGGCGGCCGCTCATCTATGCGGGAGGTGGGGTGGTGAACGGGGACGCGGCTTCCGCGCTCACCGAGTTCGCGCTCGCCTTCGGGATTCCCGTCGTCACGACGCTGATGGGCATCGGAGCGATCGACACGCTGCACCCGCTCGCGATGCGCATGCTCGGCATGCACGGGGCGGCCTTCGCCAACTACGCCCTCGACGACTGCGACTTCCTGATCGCGGTCGGGGCGCGCTTCGACGACCGCGTGGCGACGGTGCCGGCGCGGTTCGCGCCGAATGCGAAGCGCATCGCACACCTCGACATCGACCGCGCGGAGATCAACAAGGTCAAGCGCGCAGAGTGGAGTCACGTCGGGCTGCTCGCCGATGCGCTGCGTGCGCTCACGGCCTGCGGGCGCCTCGCCGGTTTTCACCCCGACTACGGCGACTGGCACCGCCACCTCGATGAGCTCAAGCGGGTTCACGCCATGAACTACGATCGCGCGAGCCCGCTCATCCAGCCGCATTACGTGCTCGAGGAGCTGAACCGGCACACCCGCGGCGAGGCGATCGTCGCCACCGGGGTGGGCCAGCACCAGATGTGGGCGGCGCAGTACTGCGACTTTCGCCGCCCGCGCCTGTGGCTCACCTCGGGAAGCATGGGCACCATGGGCTTCGGGCTGCCGGCCGCGATCGGTGCGCAGGTCGCGAATCCCGACCGCCTCGTGCTCGACATCGACGGGGATGCGAGCATCCGCATGAACATCGGCGAGCTCGAGACGGTCACGACCTACGATCTGCCCATCAAGGTCGTCGTGCTCAACAACTTCGGCGACGGCATGGTCAAGCAGTGGCAGAAGCTCTTCTTCAAGGGCCGCCTCTCGGCGAGCGACAAGTCGCTGCACAAGAAGGACTTCGTCAAAGCCGCGCAGGCGGACGGGTTCGAGTACGCCGCGCGTCTCGGCCGCAAGGAGGACGTGCCGCGCGTGATCGGCGAGTTCATCGAGTTCCCGGGTCCCGCCTTTCTCGAGGTGCTGATCGATCCGGATGCAGGCGTCTATCCCATGGTGAGCCCCGGCCAGCCCTACGCCGAGATGATCACCGGGGAGTTCATTGCTTCGCGGCACGAGGTCGACATCAAGTCACCGGGCCCCTCGGAGATGTTTTGACCATGAAGTACCTGCACACGATGGTCCGCGTGAGCGATCTCGAGGCCTCGCTGCGCTTCTACTGCAACGCCCTCGGACTCGTGGAGCTCTCGCGCAGGGACTTTCCACAGGGTCGCTACACGCTCGTGTTCCTCGCAGCCCCGGGCGACGATGCGGCGCAGATCGAACTGACGCACAACTGGGATCCCGAGGCCTACGGGGGCGGGCGCAACTTCGGCCACGTCGCCTATGCGGTGGAGGACATCTACGCCACCTGCCGGCGCCTGATGGAGCATGGCGTCACGATCAACCGCCCGCCACGCGACGGGCGCATGGCCTTCGTGCGCTCGCCGGACCAGATCTCCATCGAGCTGCTGCAGCGCGGGTCTGCGCTCCCGCCCGCGGAGCCCTGGACTTCGATGCCCAACGTCGGGCAGTGGTGAGCCCCCGTGCCGACGGTGCTGGTCACGGGGGCGAGCCGTGGGCTCGGTCTCGAATTCGTGCGCCAGTACGCTTACCTCGGCTGGGAAGTGCACGCCTGCGTGCGTGCACCTGAGGGCGCGCAGGGGCTGCAGAGCCTGGCGGCTGCCCAGGCGGCCGGGGGGGTGAGGATTCATCGGCTCGACGTGACCGACTTCGCGGCAATCGATGCCCTCGCCCGAGAGCTCGAGGGGCTGCCGATCGATGTGTTGATCAACAACGCAGGCACGATGGGTCCGCGCGGGGACGCCTTCGGTGCGAGCGACTTCGCGGCCTGGGAGGGGATATTCCGGCTGAACGCGTTCGCCCCCCTCAAGATGGCCGAGGCGTTCGTCGGGCACGTGGGCCGGAGCGCCGAGAAGAAGATCGTCTCGATCAGCACCATCATGGCCTCCATGGCGCGCAACGGCATGGGCGGCTTCTACGCCTACCGGGCCAGCAAGGCCGCACTGAATGCGATCATGGTCTCGCTCGCGCTCGATGTGGGCCGGCGTCGCGGCATCATCGCGGCGCTGCTCCATCCAGGGTGGGTCCGAACGGACATGGGTGGGGCGCGAGCCGAGATCGAGCCCGCGGCGAGCGTCGAGGGAATGCGCCGGGTGATCGCCGGACTTACGCGGGAGCAGGGCGGACGTTTCCTCTCGTACGACGGGTCCGAGCTGCCCTGGTGAGCGGCCGACCCCCAAGGGAACCCCGCTCACGTCGATGAGCTATTTACAGAACCAACAAACGGTGGACAATTGCGCTTGAATCAAACAGCTCACGGTTCGAACCCGGACCGAGTGAGCGCAGGTCGCAAGGCGAAGAAGCTCAACTACAGCAGCGGGGAGACACAAGATGACCAGTGCCGACGTTCAGGGCAAGTTCCTGTGGCATGAGCTCCTAACGACCGATCCGGGCGCGGCGGGTGCTTTTTACTCGAAGGTGCTCGGATGGAAGTCCCAGGCTTGGGACAAGGATTCCTCCTACACGCTGCTGTCCAACGCGAAGGGGCCGGTGGGCGGCATGATGCGGCTGAGTGGCGATGGCTCCCCGCACTGGATCGCCTACGTCGGCGTTGCCGACCTCGACGCGACCGTCGCGAGCGTACAGCGCCTCGGCGGGCGGGTGCTCAAGCCCGCCACGCAGCTTCCCGACGGCGGCCGATATGCCGTTCTTGCTGACCCGCAGGGCGGTGAGTTCGGCGCGCTCTACACATCCCCTTCGGCGAGCGGGGGCGGCTCGCACGGCGAGGAGTTCACCTGGCACGAGCTTGCGACGGCCGACCACACGGCGGCGTTCCGCTTCTATCGTGAGCTCTTCGGCTGGGAGCAGCTCGCGGTGCACGACATGGGTGCCATCGGGCCGTACTTGATCTTCGGCCGTCACGGCCAGCGGCTGGGCGGCATGTTCAACCGCCCCGCGAGCATGGCGAGCTCCTGGCCGCACTGGCTCGTGTACGCGAAGGTTCCGAGTGCGGCCCGGGCCGCCGAGGCGGCGAGCGCCGGCGGCGGACGGGTGGCGAACGGCCCGCATCAGGTTCCCGACGGCACCTGGATCGCGCAGCTGACCGACCCGCAAGGAGCCGCGATCGCCGTGAATCAGCCGCAGGCACCAGCCGCTTCCGTCGCAAAGCCGGCGGCGGCTCCGCCAGCCGGCCCCAGTGCGAAACCAACGCCTGCGGGCAGCGCGGCGGCCCCGAAGCCTGCCGCTCCGGCGCCAGCCACTCAGGCCCCCAAGCCGCCCGCCGCGGCCGCCCCGGCGGTTCGGCCAGCCGCGCCAGCGGTCACGGCACCGGCCAAGCCACCCACCCCGGCTGCCGCGAAGGCACCGCCGAGCGCCCCTGCGAGATCCGCCGCCCCCGCATCGGCGGCTGCGGTTGCGGCCAAGCCCGCGCCCGCGGCGGCAAGCAATGCCGCGACGAGATCCGCGCCACGAGCAGCTGCGGCGAAGCCCGTGAAGCCGAAGCCTGCGAAGCCGAAGCGTGCCAAGAAGGCTAGGAAGGCCCAGAAGGCGAAGCCGGCAAAGACGGCAAAGAGAGCGAAGAAGACGGCTCGCCGGGCCGGCGGCCGGCGCAAGCGCGGTGCGGCAGCAAGGCGCAGCACTGCGGCGCGCCGTTCCTCGGGTCGCTCGCGACGTAAGGCCCCGAAGCGCGCGGCGCGCAAGGGGGCCCGAAGGAAGAAGTAGCGGGCCGCGGGCCCGCGTGCCCGGCGCTCGAGCCTATTGGGTTTCCTTCTCCGCAGTCTCGCGCTGCTGCGCCTCGGCCTGCGCAGCAGCGTCGAGCTGCTGCTTCACGCGATCCTCGGTCGCCTTGGCCTCGCGTGCCTGCTCCACCTCGGAGGCGGCGCCTGCCGTGGCGCTCGTTGCGGTGCCGGCGAGGCCGCATGCCGTGGCTGAAGCGAGGATGAGTGCCGCAAGCAGCAGCGATCGGAGCAAAGGGTTGATCGAGCACGCGCCGCCCATGGCCGTCTCCTTGAGCTAGATGCCGCCGCGCTCGAGCGGACGGCGACTGAATCCCGCGGGGATCTCGAACGCGGTGAAGGGAACCGGTTCGGATCGGACCGCCGTAATTCGAAACTCGACGATGGCACGTCCGGCCTGGAAAGTCCTCGAGATGAGTGGAATTCCGTCGACCGCATCAAGGTTATCCCAGGAGTCTGCAGCGGAGCTGCGCAAGCTCTCTCCGAGCCGCCGCGCTCGGATCAGCTCACCGATGTTGCGCATGTCGGCGAGAATCGCGGCTCCGCCGGGGACGGCCGCGACGGGCACCACGCAGAGCTCCTCGACCTTCTCATCCCCGACCGTGATCTCCCAGACGGTGCAGGTCTCGCCATCGCTCGTTTCGGTGCGCGAGGTGACGTGTGCGACTCTCTCGCGATCCGAGGCGTCGCTGGCACCGGAAGCCGCTCCGTGGGCCGCGCGCAGCGCCGCCGCGGTGGCGGCCGGCCCCCCGGCGGGGCGCGACCCGTTCGCTAGAGCCTCGAGGCGTGATTCGTCGACTGCCGCGAAGCGGCGGCGGGCCGGCTCGACGAGGTACAGCGTGTGACCCTTGAAGATCTCGACGGCACTGGCGCGCTCGTCCTCGAGCCGGAAGCTGCCGCCATCGAACCACATTTTTTGCGTCTCGAGCGCGCGCAGCGGGTCACGCAGATCCGTTCGGGACGCCTCGATGTAGGTGCCGGCCGCGGCAGGGACCGAAAAAGCGAGGACGGTGATGACGCCCGAAAGCTTGCGGAATCTCATGGGACTCGAGTGACCGGTCGGCGCCCGGGGCGCGGAACCGGCTAATATGATCGCGCGGCGCGGCAATATGCTAACGAAGCACGCTCCGAGTCAATGGCGGGGCGTGCGGAGAGAGGCTTGGGGACCGCTCGAACGACGACCGAGGTGCGGATCCGGCGCGGCTACTTCGAGTGCCGCTACGGGCAGCTGCACGTTCACAATGCGATTCCACCGGGCGGCGGCTTCGACGAGGGTACGCCCGTGCTCGCCCTGCACGGCAGCCCGATGTCCGGTGCGGCGTTTGGTCCTCTGCTGCCGCTGCTCGGACGCAGCCGCTCCGTATACGCTCCCGACCTGCCGGGATTCGGCGCATCGGATGCCCCGCCCTCGCGTCCCTCGATCGGGGATTACGCGGCGGCGATCGGCGACTTCTGCGACACGATGCGCTTCCGTCAGATCGACGCCCTCGGCTACCAGAGCGGCTCGCTGGTCGCGGCGGAGCTTGCCCTCACGCGGTCCGGCTCCGTCCGTCGCCTTGTGTGCATCTCGGTTCCTATCGCATCCGAGACGGAGCGGGAAGCGTTTCAGCGTGCGCCGTGGCCGCTCTCCCCCACGGAGGACGGCAGCCACCTGGCGGTCGAGTGGGAGCGCACCCGCAAGCGTGCACCCCCGGGATTGACGCTCCGGCAGATCGCACAGCTCTTCGCCGAGAAGTTACGCAACGGCGCCGATGCCTGGTGGGGCATGCAGGCGGCGCTCGAATATCCGGCTCGAGAGAGGCTCGGCCGGGTCGTGCAGCCGACGCTCATCATCCGGCCGAAGGACGAATGGTGGCAGGGAACGCTGCGCGCCAGGGAGTTGATGCCTCGGGCAAAGCTCGCCGAGCTCCCCGAGGTGGGCGAGGAGGCGCTCGAGAGCGCCCCGCAGCGCATCGCGGAGCTGGTGGCCGGCTTCCTCACGCCTTGAGCGCCTGTTCGCGGTAGACTGGCTGCTCGGAATCAAAACAGGAACGCCCAGATGAGCGTGCCACGCCATACTGTGCAGGATTCCCCGGACCTCGAGACCACCGCCGAGCTGCCCGTGCTCGATGTGGCCGCCTACGAGGCCGCGCAGGAACAAGGCGAGCCCGGCGGTGCCACCTCGGACGCGATCGCCCCGGGCGCGGCCGCCCTAGATGCGCCCGCCCCGGGTGCGACGGGCTCCTACCGGGGGCGGCTAGAGGAGGATCTCAAGGCCCTTTCCACGAACCTGCGCGAGTTCGAGGAGCGCCTCGCTGCCCAGGGTAAGCGATCGACGGGGCTCGAGAGCGAGATCGACTCGCTTCGCGAGGTGCAGGCAGCCGCCGAGCAGCGGGCGAGCGGGCTCGATCGCGAGCTCACCGACGCGCGGAGCGCGCTCGCCGCGGCGGAGGCGCAGATCCACGAGCTGATGCAGCTGCTCGAGCAGCGCGAGTCCGCGCTGCGTTCGGCTGAGACGCGCGCCGCGGCGCTCGCTGCGCGCCTCGCCGAAGGCGAGCAGGCGCGCGCGCACGCAGAGCTGAGGCTAGGCGAGGTGCGAGCGCAGGTGTCCGCGCAGCTCGAGGCCCTGCAGGCGCGGGAAGGACGGCGTGGAGTGCGCGATGCGTTGTTCCGCGAGCTCGACGGGGAGGCGCAGCGGCACGAGAGCCGAGCGGCGGAGCTCGAGCGAGTGATCGCTTCGAGGGCGGATCGCGCTCGCGAGCTCGAAGCCGAGCTCGAGACCACTCGGCGGCGCAGCGATGAGGCCGCCGCCCGTGCGCAGTCGCTCAACACCGCACTCGCCGCCAAGGAGGTGGAGCTCGCCTCGCTCGCCCGCATCAACGAGGAGCTGCGTCAGAGTGTGCGCGCGGTCACCGAGAGCGGCGCCGAGACTCTCGAGCGCCTGCAGAAGGCCGAGCTCGATGCGCAGTCGCGTGCCGAGGCGCACGCCCGCGAGCTCGGAGCTGCCCTCGCGCGGCAGCGCGAGCTCGAGTCCACTCGCGATGAGCGGCGGCGCGAGCTCGACGACGTCGAGAAGGACCGTGAGCGCCGATTCGCGGCACTCCAAGCCGAGGCGGCCGCGCTTCGCACGGAGCTCGCCGGGCGCTCGAGCGCACTCGCCATGGCGGAGCTGCGGCATGCGGAGGACGCCACGCGGCACGCCGCGGATACGCAACGGGCGGAGGAGCTCGATACGCGCGTCGCCGACTACGCGCGAGCGGCCGTCGCGCTTCAGCAGGAGCTCACGGAGAGCCGCGATGGGCTGCGCGGGGCCGAGGGCGATCTACGTATCGCCGAGGATGCCATCCTGCGCCTCGAAGCAGAGCTGCGGGCGAAGGCGACGCGCATCGAGGAGCTCACGAAGCTCAATGACGACTGGCGCGACACGCTCGAGGCGGCGCGCGAGTCGATCGAGGAGCGCGACTCGCTGATCCGGCGGCTCGAGGCGGAGGCGGCGCATAGCACGGCACTGCTCGACAACCTCCAGCACAGCATGCTCTCGCTCGAGGCCTCGCCGGGAGGCGCGGACGATGCGGCCGCGCAAAGCGCCACTCGCCTGCTCATCCGCGCCGAGGGCGAAACGGAAGTGGTTCACGTGCTCGGCCGCAAGACGAGCATCGGGCGCACGCCCGACAACGACGTGCAGATCGATACGAAATTCGTGAGCCGTCATCACGCGGTGATCCTGACCGGTCCGGCGCACACGGTCATCGAGGACTTGAACAGCACGAACGGATTGCTCGTGAACGGGCAGCGCGTGACACGCCAGAACCTCGAGGACGGGGACGCGATCATCGTCGGCAACGCGCAGTTCCGCTTTGCAATGCGCGCAGCGGCGACGGAGCGGCGGCCGCTCTAGGCGTCGGCAGAAGGCGAGCGCGGTCGCGTAGGCCGCGTGGAATACGCTAAGCTCCCGGCACACTCCTCGTCCCGCGGAATGGCGCGCTTGGCAAGCCCCTACATCGAACGCATCCTCAAGGCCCGCGTGTACGACGTGGCGATCGAGTCGCCTCTCGAGCTTGCGCCGCGGCTCTCCCAGCGGCTCGGGGTTCGCGTACTCCTCAAGCGCGAGGATCTGCAGCCCGTCTTCTCCTTCAAGCTACGCGGGGCCTACAACAAGATCGTGCACCTCTCCGACGCGGTCGCTCAGCGCGGCGTCATCTGTGCCTCCGCGGGCAATCATGCGCAGGGCGTTGCGCTCGCGGCACGGCGGCGCGGCGTGCCCGCGGTGATCGTGATGCCGCAGACCACTCCGCACATCAAGGTCGAGGCGGTGGCCGGGCTCGGGGGCGAGACCATCCTGTACGGCGACGACTACGACACGGCGTTCGAGCGCGCGCTCACCCTTGCACGCGAGCGCAACTTGGTCTTCGTCCACGCGTTCGACGATCCGGATGTGATCGCCGGGCAGGGCACGATCGGCATGGAGATCCTCAGACAGTGCGGCGGCGAGCTCGATGCGGTGTTCGTGCCGGTCGGGGGCGGAAGCCTGATCGCGGGCATAGCGGTGTACATCAAATATCTGTATCCGCGCGTGCGGGTGATCGGCGTCGAGCCCGAGGACGCGAACGCCATGTACGAATCGCTGCAGGCGGGCCGCAGAGTGATCCTCGAGCGAGTCGGCATCTTTGCCGACGGGGTGGCCGTCAGGCGCGTCGGGGAGGAGACCTTTGCCCTCGCGCGCGCGCACGTGGATGAGATCGTGCTCGTGAACACGGACGAGATCTGCGCCGCGATCCAGGATGTCTTCGAGGACACCCGCTCGATCGTGGAGCCCGCAGGGGCGCTGGCGGTCGCGGGCATCAAGAAGTACCTCGCGCGGGAGGCCGGACGCGGCAGGCGCTTCGTCGCGGTGAACAGCGGCGCCAACATGAACTTCGACCGCCTGCGCCACGTCGCCGAGCGCGGTGATCTCGGCTCGGGCCGCGAGGCGTTGCTTGCGATCGAGATCCCCGAGCGAGCGGGCAGCTTCTTCGAGTTCTGTCGCACGCTCGGCTCGCGCAACGTCACCGAGTTCAATTACCGGTACGAGAGTGCGGCGCGCGCGCAGATCTTCGTCGCCTTCGCCCTGACGCAGGGCCGGGCGGAAAAAGACAGCGTGGTGCGCGAGCTGCGCGAGGCCGGCTACGCCGTGCACGACATGACCGACAACGAGGTCGCCAAGCTTCATGTGCGGTACATGGTGGGAGGCCACGCCCGCGGGATCGCGGACGAGCTGCTCTATCGGTTCGAGTTCCCGGAGCGTCCCGGGGCGCTGCTCAGGTTTCTCGAAGCGGTCGGCACGCGCTGGAACGTCTCCCTGTTCCACTATCGCAACCACGGCTCGGATTACGGGCGGGTGCTCGCAGGCATCCAGGTGCCGCCCGCCGCGCGCCCCGCCTTCCTGCAGCACCTGAACGAGCTGCATTACGCATACATCGACGAGACGGCGAATCCAGCCTACCGAATGTTCCTCGGCGCCTGAGCGGGTCGCAGATCCGGCGGGAACAGCGCGATGAGCGCATGAACGGCGTCCGCAAGCTGCTGATGCGCGATGGGCAGCATCGAGATTCGCCGCGCGCTTGCCGCCTCGCGCATCGCGCTCGCGGCGACGCGTGCGCGGGCGAGGAGCGGCTCGATCTGCTTGCGCAGGGGCGAGGAGTCCTCGCCGAGACCCTGCTCAAGGGCGGTCACGCCGGCCTCGAAGCGCTCCGTCTGTCGCGGCAGCGCGTCGTAGTCTGCAGCCGTGATCAGCCGCCCGGAGTCGGTCACGACCTCGTCGAGGATGCCGAGCCCGATCCTCACCGACTCGGGAGCTCTCAACGAGGACTGGGCGCGAGCCTCGAGGCCGAGCACGGCAAGTGCGAGCAACGATCCCGCCAGGGCGAGGACGGTGGCAGCACGCATCGGACGGCGCATCTCAACCTCCTTCCGGCCCGTCACCGCGACGGGCTCCTGAGACTCGATCGCCCATCATGCCATCCCGCTGAGCTCAGTAGCGGTACTCCAATCCTGCGACGAAATATACCCCGGGATTTCGATATCCGAGGATCTCGACGATCCGCTCATCGAGTGCGTTCTGGACGCGCGCGTACAGGTCGAGCCCGCCGCTCGCGTGCAGGCGGCCGTAGAGGTCGAGGCGAGCGTAGCCAGGCGCCCATACATCGCCGGCCCAGCGCAAGCGCGGTGAGGTCGCGAACACGCTGGCGCCGAGCTCGAACCGCGCGACGTGATAGTTGAGACCGAGATTGCCCAGGTCGCGGGCGTTCTCGATCATCAGTTGCCACACCCCGGTTGCATCCGTGACGTGGGCGTCCGTGTAGGTGTAGTTGCCCGTGAGTGTCCAGCGCGGCGCGATCTGCAGGGCGGCCTCGAGCTCGAGACCCTGCGAGCGCTCGGCCTCGACGTTCGCGTAGCGCCCGAAATCGCCGGGGACGAGCGGATTGTAGATGCTGTAATCGTAGATGACGACGTTATCGACATAGGAATGCCAGACGGTCACCGCCTCGGTCCATCGGCCGTCGAGCTGCTGCGCGCGCACACCGCCTTCGATCGTCGAGCCGTTCTCCGGAGTGAGATCCTTGTTCCCGTAGGTCGGATTGTAGAGCTCATCGAGCGTCGGCTGGGTGAAGCTCGTGCCGTAGTTCGCATAGAGCGAGACCCCTGCCGCGATCCGATAGGTCGTTCCGATGCTGTAGGTCGCCTTGTTCCGCCACACGCTGTAGGAGTCGAGCCGCGCGCCGAGCTCGGTGCGCAGGCTGTCGTCGAGCCACCCGAACGCCGCATCGCCGTACACCGAGCGGATGCTTTGATCCTCGCGTTGGCCGCCGTACGTGCCGCTCACATCGTAGCTCTGATCGAGGTACGTCGCGCCAAGAACGGCGGAGAGCGTGCCGCTCGCGTAACGCAAGTTGTAGTCGGCCTGGCGGTTGGTGTTGACGGTCTCGTAACTGGATGGCGTCTGGTACACCGCGATCTGCTGCCCGGCGCCGTAGACGTTGTAGGTGTTGGGGTCCACCCAGCCGGTGTAGGGCGCCTCGTAGGACCCGAGCAGGCCCCCGTTCGCGAGCGCCCCATAGGTGAGGAGGTAGTCCTGCGTGGCGACTCCCACGGTGAGCTTCTGCGAGAGCGCCGCGGAGATCCGCTGCTCGCCCCAGAGGCTCACGATTCCCGCCTTGGTCTTGTCGAGGTTGCTCGGATCGGCAATCTGCACTGCAAAGTAATTGGCTTGCGTCGCGCCCGGAATCGATTCGATGAGCTCGGCGGGCTGAAACTCGTTGTCGGTCCCGTAGAAACTCAGGCCGAACTCGAGCGCGTCCGTCTTGAAGGACGTGCGGCCGACCAGGGTGCCGTTCTTCACGTACTCGTCGCTGATCACGCCCGCGCTATCGACGTACGAGCCCGCGAGCGAGTAGCTGAGGGTGCCGCTGCCCATCGTCAGCGCGTCCTCGGTTCCCACACGGACTTTCTTCCAGTCGAGCGATCCGGCTTCGACCGCAAGATCCGTCTCGGCGTGGTCGCCCTCGGGCGTCGTGAAGTCGATGACTCCCGAGGTGGTGTTCGCGCCGTAGAGCGTCGCGCGGGGGCCGCGCAGCACCTCGATCCGCCCGACCATCGAGGGATCGAGCTGCCCGAGGAGGAAGCCCACCTCGCCGCTGCCGCCCTGGTTCATGATGATCCCGTCGAAGACGTAGAGTGTGCTGTCGACGAAGCCGCGCAGACGCGGATAGGTGAACTGGCCCGGCACATCGCCCTGCTCGATCTGGAAGCCCGCCTGCTCGCGCAGCACGTCCGCCATGTCGATCTGCGCCTCGTCGGAGATCTGAGCCTGGGTGATGACCGCGGCCGGCTGGGACATCTCATCGACGGTCAACCCGAGCTTCGAGGCGGTGACGAGCACCTCCGCGAGCGGCCCGGCGGCGGCCTGCTCGGCGCTCCCCTCGGACGATTGCTGCGCTCGAGCCGGTGCGCAGAGCACGCAGAGTGCGATCAGCGCGCAACATACGATCAGGGATGAGCGATCGATGCCGGCGCGCCGGCGCGTGAGACCTGTCATGAGATGTGCCGCTCCTCGAATGCACCACCCGTGCCATGGGCACTCGGCGGCAGCGCAGCGGCATCGCAATCCTGCGCGCGCGCCGCACCTGCAACCGGGCCCTGCTTGCGATGGGTTCGCGGCGCGAGTCGCTGAAACCGTTGGACGAGGCGGCGAGGCGCCGGTCGGGAACGGCCATCAGCGCCGCCCACCGCGACACCGTCGGTTCGCATGCGAGGCCGGTCTCCGGGCTCTCGAGCTGAAGCGCCTGCAGCGCGCCTCGTGCGAGTCGCCTTCCCGCGCCTTGCAGGCGCAGTGGCTCAGGTTGACTCGCCCAAACTCGATTACCGTTGCGGGGGCAGCGTCGGTCTTGCACCGACTTCCCGTTTACCCGCAGGTGGTGTCACCCGCGAGCACCTCGCCCGCAAAGCGTGCATGCGGGGCGATCCGCAGTCAAGATGTGGTGCCGTGAGCGCAGCGCCGTCTTCCGCGAAATGGGGTTCCCTCGGCGGGGCAGCCGAGCTCCTCGCCTATGCGGGAATCGCCCCGCTCGCTGCCTGCCTGCTCGGGCTTGCGTTTCTGCCGAGCTATACGCTGCGCCTGCTCGCGCAGCAGATCGCAATCGCGTACGGGGCGGTGCTGCTTGCCGCGCTCGGGGCGGTCCACTTCGGGCTTGCGCTTGCGGGCCGGCTCGCCTGGACGCCCGAGCGTCTCGCCGCGGCGACTCTGCCGGGCGCGTGCGCGGCCGCGAGCGTCGTGCTGGGCGGGCAGCGGGGCCTCGCGTTGCTCGTCGTCGCATCGGGCCTGTTCTGGCTCTACGAGCATCGCGGCATCGGTCACGAGCTGCCCGAGGACTACTTGAGGCTGCGCCGCAACCTCACCCTGGCAGGCTGCTGCCTGCTCGCGCTCATCATGATCCTCTCCGACTCCGTCGGACTTCTGTGACGCGCGAGAGCGTCAGTCCTGCGGAATCGGCAGGTCGAACATGAGCGCCCGGACGTACTTCACGGGCGGGGACCCGTAGGAGAGCACGGCATCGTCGTAGCGCTCGAGCGTGAACGACCTGCCCCAGCGCCGCAGTGCCTCCTCACGCAGCGCGAGATGCTCCTGCACGCCGACGAAGTAAGTCGGCAGCTGCGCCGCGGAGAGCTCGACCCGTACCCACTTCGCCTCGGCCTCGCTCGTCTCCTGGAACGCGTCGTGAACCAGGAGTCGCATGGCGGCATCGTGCGACATGCCATCGACGTGCACGGCCTGGTCGAGGAGCGCGTTGGCGATGCTGCGCAGGTACCACTTGAGCTGCACGAGCTGCATCAGCGGATCGCTTCCCATGTAGCCCTGCTCGCGCATGAGGCGCTCGGCGTAGACGGCCCAGCCCTCGATGAACGTATCCGACTGAAGCACCGCTCGCAGCGCCGAGGGGTACCGCGCCGCGTGCGCGAGCTGCAGGTAGTGCCCGGGCATCGCCTCCTGAATCGTGAGCTCGTGGATCGCGCGCGTGTTGTACTCGCGCAGATACGAGCGCACCTGCGCGTCCGTCCAGTCCTCCGGGATGGGCGCGACGGCATAGAAGGTCGCAAGCCCGCGGTCGAGCGGCCCCGGCGCATCACAGAAGGCAAGCGCCACGCCGCGCTCGAACTGCGGCATGGTGATGATCTCGAGCGGATCGGGGTAGAGCGTCACGAGGTGGCGCTCGCGAACGAAGCGCTGCGCCTCGGCCAGGGCGCGCCGCGCCGTCGCGAGCACCTGCGAGCGCTGCGGCTCGTCGTCGGCGACGATCTGCAACGCGGCAGCGATCGCGTCCTGCTGCTCCGCGGGGCTCGGCGCGTCGGGCAGCGGGGCGGCGCCGGGCCGCGCGCCGAGCACCGTGCGCGCAATCTCGTACATCTGTGCGCGTGTGCGGGCGAGCTCGGATTCGGCGCGCGCGCGGATCTGCTGGCGCGACAGCGCGGAGTCGAGCTCGAAGCGCAGCTTTTGATCGTAGAGCGTCGCGCCGAGGCGAAAGTCGCCGTTCGCGGACGGGAGCAGGCGCTTCTCGAGCCAGATCTGCTGCTGCAGAACGGCCGTGCGCGCCCGCGCGATCGCGCTTTGCAGGCGGGTGCGGTCTGCTTGCGGAAGCGCACCGACCCGCGGCTCGATGAGCTCGTCGATGACTGCGAGCACTCCCGCGTTCTGTTTGATCGCCGTCTGCGCGTAGATGCGCGGGACGCGCTCCGGGTCGAGCGTCTCGCGTACCTGCGCGAGCAGGCGCGGCAAATCCTCGAGCCGCGCCGCGGCGCTCGCGAGCCGCACCGGCAGCGGCGCGAAGTCGCGCGCCATGAGGAGATAGAGCCCGTTGCCGGCGAGGTCGGTGTACAGGAGCGGATTCCAGCGCCACTCCTCGAGCTTCTCGAGCTGCCAGAGCGTGTATTGGAGCCGGTGCTTGAGCAGTTGCAGGTCGACCTGGTTCGCGCGCGCGAGCCCGTGGGTGTCGATCGATGCGAGCTGCGCGAGCAGGCTCCGCGCAAGTGTCGCGCGCTCGTCGCGCGCCGTGGGGCCGATATCGTCGAGCAGATCATCGAAGCGATGATCGCCGAGCTCGGTTGCGAGAACCGGCGTGAGCGGGATCATCTCCTCGAGGTAGCGCGCCGAGACGCGCTCGAAGGCGAGGTCTGCCGCGCTCGGGCCTTGCGGCGCCTGCGGCCGCGGCGGTGGCGCGGCGCAGCCCGCGAGCACCGCGAGCGCCGCCGCGCACCACAGGCGTGAGGAACGGGAATTGCTGTGCGCGGTCACTCGGGGACTCCGTTGTAGCCAGGCCGGCTCGGGCTGCGCTGCCGATCCAGCCTTGCACCGGAATGATGCAGAACGCCGGTGATGTTGGGAAGGAGGAGCTGTTCGAGCAAGACCCATGGCGGCTCGCCCCGAGATTGCGCCGGATTTCCATGTGCTCGCGGAGAGCTTGCCGCAGATCGTGTGGGTACATCGCAGCGACGGCACGCTCGAGTTTGCCAACCAGCGGGCTCTCGCCTACACCGGGCTCAGCGAGAGCGATCTCGACTCCCCCGTTCCCGTGACGAGGCTGCTGCACCGCCAGGACCGCCGTCGCGCGCGTCACCGCTGGCGCACCGCTCAGAAGGAGACGGCCGGCTACGCCCTCGAGGCGCGATTGCGCCGGGGCGATGGGGTTTATCACTGGCACCTGCTGCGGATCCACCCGATGCGCGATGTGCAGGGAGCGGTCGCAAGGTGGCTCGGCACCGCGACGGATGTGCATGCGGCCAAGGAACGCGAGGATCGAAGCGCGTTGTTGCTCGCGCTCTCCACGGAGCTCGCCCGGATCGCCGATCCGCATGAGCTTCTTTGCACGGGGATGATGCGGCTGCGCGAGCGGTTGTGGGCGAACCAGACGACGCTTGCGGAGCTCGACCACGAGGAGCGCCAGGCGATCCTGCTCACGCAGGTGGGAGGGGACGGGTCGCGAATCGAGATCTCGGCGGTGCCGATCGAGACGCTCGGCCTGCTCGCGCTCGAATCGCGCCTGGCGCGCACCACGGTCATGCACGATGCGCGTCACGACACGCGCGCGGCGCAGCTGCGAGCGGGCGAGTTCGCGCCGCTCGGCATCGGCGCGCTCATCTGCGTTCCCCTGCTCCGTGGCAGCCTTCCCGTCGCGCTGCTGTTCGTTGCCGCCGCCGAGCCCCGGCGCTGGTCCGACTCCGAGGTGGAGCTCGCCGAGCGCGTCGCGGACATCCTGTGGCCTGCGTTCGAGAAGGCCCGCGCGGACCGCGCGCTCGCGGCGAGCGAGGAGCGGCTGCGCCTCGCGCAGAGCGTTGCGCGCGTCGGGGCCTGGGAATGGGACCCCGAAACCGATCACTGCTTTCTCTCGCCGGAGTGTCACGAGCTCTTCGGGCTCGAGCCGGCAGGTCCCCACCGGCTGACCGAGCTCCTCGCACGCATCGAGCCGCAGGACCTCGCGTCGGTGCAGGAGGCTCTCGATGCCTGCCGCTCCTCGGGGGCGCGGGAGTTCGAATACCGCTATCGCCACCCGGCCCGAGGCCGGCGCTGGATTCACTCGAAGGCCGGCGCCGTGTGGCACGGCGACCGGCAGAGAATCTTCGGCATCCACCTCGATGTGACCGAGCGCAAGCACGCCGAGGAGGCACTGCAGGAGGTGAACCAGCGCAAGGACGAGTTTCTCGCGATGCTCGCGCACGAGCTGCGCAACCCGCTTGCCCCGATCCGCAACGCCGCACAGATCATGCGTCTCTACGCGAAGGGCAATGCGAGGCTCGAATGGGTGCGCGCCGTGATCGAGCGGCAGTCGCGCCACCTGACGCGGCTCGTCGATGATCTCCTCGACGTCTCGCGCATCGTGCGCGGCCAGATCACGCTCGAGAGATCTGCGGTGGACCTGAACGACCTCGTCCGCCACGCGCTCGAGACGAGCCGCCCGCTGCTGCGCGAGCGCAAGCAGGATCTCACGGTGGCCCTGCCGCGCGAACCGGTGCGCCTCGAGGCGGACTTGACACGCCTCGCGCAGGTCGTGGCCAACCTGCTCATCAATGCCGCGAAGTACACGCCGGAAGGCGGCCACATCTGGCTCGAGGCGCAGTGCGCCGGCAAGGAGCTCACCCTGCGCGTGAGGGACACCGGTGTCGGCATCGCACCGAGCCTGCTGCCGCGGGTATTCGACCTGTTCACCCAGGGCGCACGCACGCTCGACCGTGCGCAAGGCGGTCTCGGCATCGGCCTCACCCTCGTCAAGAGGATCGTCGAGATGCATGGCGGTGGGGTCGAGGCGCGAAGCGCAGGTCCCGATCGGGGGAGCGAGTTCATCGTGCGACTGCCGCTCCTCACCGACGCGCCTGCCGCGCAGCCGCCGCCGGCAGGCGCCTCCGACGTGGAGCCGGGGACGCACATGCGCGTTCTCGTCGTCGACGACAATGCCGATGCGGCCGACAGCATCGCCATGCTTCTCTCGCTGAAGGGTCATGAGGTGCTGAGCGTCCATGCGGCTCACGAGGCGCTCGACGCGGCGCAGTCCTTCCGCCCCCAGCTCGTCCTGCTCGACATCGGACTGCCCGGGATGGACGGCTACGAGGTCGCGCGACGGCTGCGGTTGCAGCAGATCGAGCGCATGCGCATCGTCGCGATCACCGGCTACGGGCAGCCTTCGGACCGGGAACGCTCGCGCGCGGCCGGCTTCGACCAGCATCTCGTCAAGCCGATCGACCCTGACATGCTGCACGCGCTGCTCGGATCGGTGCTGGCCGTAGGGCGTGGCGGCGACGCGCAGTGAGAGAGCTCCGCGCCCGTGCGAGCGATGGCGACCGGGCGGGGCGGCAAGCCAGCAGGGGTCCTGTCTTTACGGCGGTGACTGTACAAGTGTACAGTGATCCGATGGCCCTGCCCCCGCCCCGCCGTCCCTTGAAGGGACACGGCGTGCTCTCGAACCCGCCCGGCCGGTTCAACCGCGAGCGCACCGAGGCGGTGGACGACGGCTGGTACCTCGAGCAGGAGGATGCGGGCAGGGTTCCGACCAGCATCGAGCCCGATCGCGCCCGCTCCGTCATCACCACGAACGACTCACCGGACGTGGGGTTCGATTACTCGATCAACCCGTATCGCGGGTGCGCTCATGCGTGCACCTACTGCTACGCCCGCCCGAGCCATGCGTACCTCGGCCTCTCGCCGGGGCTCGACTTCGAGACGCGTCTTTTCTACAAGGCCGACGCGGCGCGCGTGCTCACCGCAGAGCTCGGGCGTCGCGGATACGTGTGCCGGCCGATCGCGATCGGAGCCAACACGGACCCCTATCAGCCCGTCGAGAGACGGCTGCGGGTCACCCGATCGATCCTGGAAGTGCTGCAAAGCTGCAGGCATCCGGTCTCGATAATTACAAAATCTAGCCTGATCGTGAGGGATCTCGACATTCTGCGCGATCTCGCGCGGCAGCACCTTGCGCAGGTCACGGTGAGCGTGACTACGCTCGATGCCGAGCTCAAGCGCAGGCTCGAGCCCCAGGCGGCGGCACCCCAGGCCCGCCTGGCAACGATCCGGGCGCTCGCCGGGGAGGGCATCCCGGTCGCTGTCCTCGTGGCCCCGGTCATCCCCGCAATCACCGACCACGAGCTCGAGCGGATCGTCGAGGCCGCGGCCGCAGCGGGGGCCACGAGCGCGGGGTACGTGCTATTGCGTTTGCCCTACGAGGTGAAGAGCCTGTTTCGGGAGTGGCTCGCAGAGCACTACCCTCAGCGTGCCGAGCACGTGATGTCGCTCATTCACGCCCTGCGAGGTGGCGCCGACAACGACCCGCGATTCGGGCATCGCATGCGGGGCACGGGCCCTTTTGCAGAGCTGCTCGCGAGGCGCTTCCAGCTTGCCTGCGGCCGTGCAGGACTCGAAGGCAAACGCAGTGTCCCGCTCACGACGACGCTCTTTCGACGCCCGGGTCCGCAGGGCGAGCTCGCGCTCGACCTTTAGGCGCCCCCGGGGGAACGGCCGCCCGCGGGAATCGTTAGGTCCCTGGATCCGGACCACCCGCCGGGTGGAGCGGTGTGTGTGTGGAACACCGCGCAGCCCGCAGCGGTCTCATGCGCCAGCCGGATCGGACGGTGGCATACTGTGGTGGCCTCGTGAGCCTCGACCACGAGGCGCGGTTTCCAGGGCGCCATATCAATTCCATTCGCTCCGGGGCTCGCGGACCTAAAGCAAGCTGTACATGCGCAAGAGCATCTTCTCGCTGCGACGCTCGTGCCCGCGCCAACACGCGCGCACGTCTCTTGCGGCGCGCCTCGCTAGCTGTCGCTTGAGCGAGCTCTAGACCGATGCCATTTGCTACCAACACGACCTGTTGCCAGGGCCGCTACACCCTTCTCAGCAAGCTCGGCGCGGGCGGACAGTCCGAGGTGTGGCGTGCGCGAGACCACAAGCGCGGTGAGGAGATCGCGCTCAAGATCCTCAATCCGGAGGTGGCACGCAGTCCCGGCGCATGGGAGGCGCTTCAGCGAGAGCACGCGCTCGTGAGCCGGCTCGACCATCCTCTCATTCTCAAGGTGTTCCCGCCGGAGCGCGATCAGGCCGAGGGGATCATGGCGTTGCCGATGGAGCTCGCGCCGGGCGGGGATCTCAAGCGGATGCGCGGCGTGAGCTATCTCGAGATCGGCCCCGTGTTGCTCGAGCTCGCGGAGGCGCTCGCCCACGCTCACGCCCTGGGCATCGTGCACCGTGACCTCAAGCCCGAGAACGTGCTGTTCGATGCGCGAGGCCACGTGCGCCTCGCCGACTTCGGCATCGCCGGCACGGTTCTGAGCGCGACGAGGCCCGGATCTGCCGCCGCCGCGAGGGAGGGCTCCGACCCGTCCCGCGATCTCGCCCGCACCGCAGGCTCGCCGTTCACCGCGAGCCCGGAGCAGCTGCGCGGAGATCCACCGGCGATCGCGGATGACATCTACGGACTCGGTGCGCTCGCCTACGAGTTGTTCTCCGGGCATCCGCCTTATTTCCCGCGCTTCGATCTCAAGCGAGTGCTCGAGGAGGCCGTTCCGCCGCTCGCCCCGACACATCAAACGCCCGCGCGTCTGATCGAGCTCGTGGCATCGATGCTCGCCAAGCCTGCATCGCAGCGCCCGGGCTCAATGCGCGAGGTCATCGACACTCTCGATGCGACGCTCAACGACACACTCATTCTCGAGCAGGAGAGCATCGCGGCAGCGAGGACCGCTGCGATTGCGCCGCTGCAAACGCCGCGCGATCGGGTCCCCGCAGCCGAGGTGACTCAGGAGCTTGCCCGCCTCGGGGGCGCTGGACCCGAGCTCACGCAGGAGCTGCCCCGTCTCGGCGGCGCCGCGCCGATCGAGCGCACGCGCGAGAGACCGAGGGCGGCCTCGCGTGGCACGACGTGGCTGCCTCCAGGAGGCGAGTTCGCAGAGGAGTCGGATGCCGTACGTATCGCGCGCGCGCTCGAAGCCGACGAGGAGGTGGCGCGAGCGCAGGTCGCGCGGGCGGAGGACACTCAGTCACTCGATGTGCAGTGGGCACGCGCGAACGTTCCGAACGCCGGACGCGCGCCTCTTCCCCCAGGGACATGGCCGGTGCGGGCGCGGTCGGGCGCCGTCAGGGGTCCGTCATCGAGGCGCGCCGCCGAGCCGCAGGCGCGAACGCAGGCGCCTCCGCGGCTGCGAACGGATCCGCCCGTGCCGCGGCGTGCCACGCAAGGCCCCGGCATTCGGTCACCCGGCTCGCGCGGCCACGGGGCGCAGGGACCGCTGATTCCCGCCTCGGCGCGGCTTCCGGAGTCGTGGCGCCGCGCGGTCGAGTCGGCATCGGCCCGTCCAACGCGCGCGGACGCTCCACCCGCCGCCGAGCGAGTGACGGGGATCGAGCCGACGATCAGCACCGGGCCGCTCGCCGAGGATTCGGGTGAGGATCCGCGCACCGCCTCGCAGGTACCGCCTCCCCCCGCAGCTCCGCGGGGCGCCGGGGCGCTGAACGAGGATCTGCGCGCGCTCTGGGCAGATATCGAGGTCGAACGCATGCCGAGCCTGATGCGGCTCGAGCCCCAGCGGCGCTCGCGATGGCCCTGGGTGCTGCTCGCCGTACTCGCCGCCGCGGTTGGGGGCTTTCTGTGGCTACCGCGCGGGAATGGTTTCGGGGGCTCCGTCGCGCAGGTGCACTGGCCGAGCTCTCCCGCGATGCGCGACGCGCTGAGGAGCATCACCGATGCGGCGCGGCGCCTCATCTCCTCCGCGACGAGCGCCCCTAACGCCTCGGCGCCGAGCGAGGGGACAAGTCATGCAGGGCGCGCGGGAGGCGCTGCAAACGCCTCGACGCATGAGGCAAACATCACCTCGGGTGAGATGCGTGCTGCGCGCGGCGCCGCCGCGGCGGCCACGGCGGGCACGAGCGAGGCGCGACACCCCGCGCGCACGGTGCCGCCGATCGAAACCGCTCGCGTCCGCCCGGCGAGCGCCGAGTCGCATGCCTCGCGTGCATCTTGGGTCGCGAGATCGGGTGGCCCGAGCGCGCAGGCCGCGGCGCGCTCGCATCTCGATGCCCGGTTCGCGACGCTCGATGCGCGGGGCGCGGCTTTGTGGGGCGGAGCGGATTACGCCGAGGCGCAAGCCCGCGAGGCGGAGGCCCAAAGCGCCGAGCGCGCAGGCGACCTTGCGACGGCACGCGGCGGCATCATCCAGGCGCAGCGCTTGCTCGATGCGGTCGAGCAGGAGGCGCCGCACGCGCTCGCCGTGCAGCTCTACGCGGGTGAGCGAGCGCTCGCGGCCGGCAATCGGCCAGCGGCACAGCGCGCCTTCGAGCTCGCTTATCGCATCGATCCCGGTGATCCGAGCGCCGAGCAGGGGCTGCAGCGCGCGCGGGTGCTCGATGGCCTCATGCCGCTCGTCGCCGACGGCGAGCGTGCGGAGTCGGTGCGCGATTATCCGCGAGCCGCGCAGGACTACGGTCAGGCGCTCGCGCTCGATCCGGACAGCGCCAAGGCGCGAGCCGGGCTCAAGCGCGTGGAGCTCGCGTGGGGGGGCGACAGCTATGCCGATGCGGTCTCGGCAGGCTTCGCCGCACTCGGGGCGGGACGTCTCGACGATGCGCGTGCCGCCTTCCTCAAGGCGGTGCGCATCCACGAGCGCGGCCGCGATGCGCTCGAGGGAATGGAGCGCGTGAACGCGGCCGTGCGGCTGCGGGGCCTCGCGCAGCTGCGCTCACGCGCCGCGACACTCGAATCCGAGGAGCGCTGGGGCGAGGCACTCGAGGACTACGACGCGGCGCTCAGAATCGATCCCTCGCTCGCGTTCGCGCGAGAGGGAAGGGCGCGCGCGTCGGCACGGCTCGACCTCACCGATCGCCTGGAGGCACTCGTTGACGATCCACAGCGCCTGGCATCGCCCGCAGCGCGCGTCGATGCGGTGAGCCTGATCCGGGAGGCCGATGCCGAGCCCTCCTCGGGAGCGGTGGTGCACTCGCTCGCTGCGCGTCTCGCGACACTGCTGCCGGCGTACGACAAGACGGTGCACCTCGCGCTGATCTCCGACAACGAGACCGAGGTGCAGATCCAGCAGATCGGCTCGTTCGGCACCTTCTCGCGACGCGAGATCGATCTGAAGCCCGGCACGTACACCGTGATCGGCACGCGTGCGGGATATCGGGCCGTGCGACGCGACGTGACCGTCGTGCCCGGGCAGGACATGCAAACCATCAGCGTGCGTTGCGAAGAGCCGATCTGACGCGCGAGCCGCTCCTCGAGCACTGCAGCTCTGCACCTCGCGCCGTCGCGAGCTCGCTCATGGTGTCGCGCGGCATAATGGTAAGCTGTCGCAAAGCCGAGAACTCGAAGAACGCATGGGAGAAGCGGACGGCAAGGTGGCCCTGCTCGCAGGTGGGAGCGGGCTCGCGGGCAGTCACCTGCTCACCGCGCTCCTCGCGGCGCCCGATTTCGTGCGCGTGTACGCGGTCACACGCCGCTCCCTCGGGCGCGAGCATGCCAGGCTCGCCAACCGCATCGTCCAGTTCGAGCGGCTGGAGTCACAGCTGAAGGGGCTCGCCTGTCATACCGCCTTCTGCTGCCTCGGAGCCCCGTTCCGCGGCGCGGGCCGCACCGAGGCGGCGCGCAAGGTCGACTTCGAATACGTGCTGGCGTTCGCGCGAGCGGCCAAGGCCGCCCAGGCGCAGCGCTTCGTGTTCCTCTCGTGCGTTGGCGCGGACTGCGACGCTCGAAGCGCGCACTTGCGTGCGAAGAGCGAGGCGGAGGAGGCGCTCGAGGCGCTGAGCTTCCCCTCGCTCGACATCCTGCAGCCGGGGCTGCTGTTCGGCCTGCGGCGCGAGACGCCGATCTCCGAGCTGGCGAGGTCGCTCGCGATGCTCGTCGTCACGCCGCTTCTCTTCGGGCCGCGCGAGTCCTACCGGGCGATTTCGGCGCGAACGGTCGCCGCGGCGATGCTCGGGGCGGCGCGTTCGGGGCGCCGCGGGGTGTATCGCTACACCTATTCGAGCATCAGAGCGCTCGCGCTGTCGCCGACGCCGCGGACGCTGCGGCGCGGCGCGACTTCGTGAGGGATGGCACGGCCCGGTAACGTGATCGAGTTAACATCCCCCGCTGCCATCGCATGACAGATTCGCGCCAGGCGCACGAGGGGGGCGGCCTGCCGCCTCGACTCGTGACTCCACAACAAGCCCAGCGGGGCTCCGGGGATATTAATCAAGATGGCGTGGACGGCACTGTCGAGCCGCATGGGGCGGCACATTGCAGTCGCTCTGGTGCTCACCTCGATCCTGCCGCTCGCGGCCTTGGCGCTCGCGAGCGCCAGTGCGCATTCCACGGCCGCGGGCTTCGCCGCCGCGCTGCTCGGCGCCCTCCTCTGCGCCGCGGGCTCGAGTGCGTATCTCGTGCGACGTTACGTCCCGGCCCTGCACACCGCGCGCGCGGCCGTCGAGGACCTGCGCGAGCGCCGCCCGATCTCGCGCCAGGCCCGCGGGGCGGATGAGCCTCGAGAGCTGATCGAGGCGGTCACGAGGTGCGGCGCCGAGATCGGGGAGCAGTTCCGCATTCTCGAGACGCTCGCCGAGCTCGATCGGCTGCTGCTCGGTTCGGCGGCGCTCGAGCAGGTGCTCGAGACGATTCTCACGCGCGTGCGGGCGCTCACCCGCTGCCATTGTGCGGGCATCACGCTGCAGGAGCGGGATGCGCCCGGACGCGGCTGCGTGTATGTCGCGGCAGCGGGGCTCGATGATCTGCCCGTGAGCCGCGTCGCGCTCGATGCGGGCATGCTCGCTACCCTCGCCGCGCAGAGCGAGGGACTCACGATCGCCCGCTGCGAGCAGGCTCGGCACAGCTTTCTCACGCCCCTGCAGCAGACGGGGGCCGAGATCTTCTGGGTGTGGCCGGTCCTCGTCGCCGGCCGCGTGGAGGCGATTCTCGCGATCGGCTTCAGGGAGACGCTCGCGGCGGATGCGCGCATCACGCGCTGGGGCGGGGAATTCGCCGCGCGTCTCGGCGCGGCCCTCTCGAGAAGCGAGCGCGACGAGCGGCTCTATCGCCAGGCGCACTACGATCCGCTCACCGCTTTGCCGAACCGGCTGCTGTTGCGCGAGTGCCTGGCGCAGGCGCTCGCGAACGGCTCACAGGGCGCGCTGCTCTACATCGATCTCGACCATTTCAAACGCGTGAACGACGGCTTCGGACACACGACAGGCGACCAGCTGCTCGGGCTCGTCGCGCAGCGCCTGCGTGCCGCGGTCAAGGAGGGCGATCTGGTCGCGCGGCTCGGGGGGGACGAGTTCGCCGTTGTCCTGCGCAACGTCGCCGAGCCCGCCGCGGTGAGTGCGGTCGCTGCACGCATCGCCGAGTCGCTGCAGCTGCCGGTGAGTGCAGGCGGCGGGGACCATCAGATCTCGGCGAGCATCGGGGTCACGCTCTTCCCGGGCGACGGCACGAGCCTCGATGATCTGGTGCGCAACGCGGATGATGCGATGTATCGCGCCAAGGATCTCGGCCGTGGCCGCTTCACCTTCTTCGAGCGCGACACGCGCCCGGGTGGTGCCGCCGCCTCCGGGCTGCACCGGGCGTTGCGCAAGCGGGAGTTCTCGCTCTTCTATCAACCGCAGTTCGCGGTGAGCGACGGCACGCTCGCAGGCGTCGAGGCCCTCCTGCGCTGGCACACGCCGACCGAGGGCACCCGCCACCCCGAGGAGTTCGTGCCCGCGGCGGAGGAGAGCGGACTCATCGTCGACATCGGCGGGTGGGTGCTCGATGCGGCATGCGTGCAGCTCGCCGCCTGGCGCGAGCGCGGCACGATGCCGCCGCGGCTCGCCGTGAACGTCTGCGCCCAGCAGGTGCGGGATGCGGATTTCGCGCACACCGTGCGGCGCGCGCTGGAGAGGAATTCGCTTCCTCCCGAGGTGCTCGAGCTCGAGCTCGCCGCAAGCGTGCTCGCCGACGCGGAGGCTGCGGCGGCACTCGCCCGTCTCGTGCAGATCGGAGCCCGCCTGGTGCTCGACGACTTCGGCAGGGAGTGCCCCTTGAGCTACCTGCGCCGCTATCCGATCAACGCGGTCAAGATCGATCGGGCGCTCGTCGCGCAGATTCCGCACGATGCCGAGTCCGCAGCGATCGTGGAGACGAGCATCATGATGGCGCATGCGCTCGGCAAGCGCGTCGCCGCCCAGGGAATCGAGCGCATCGAGCAGCTCGATTTTCTGCGCGAGCGGCGCTGCGACCTCGCACAGGGCTTCTATCTCGCGCGACCGCTATCTGCCGCGGCGGTGACCGAGCTGCTCGGCGCGCGCGCATCGAGCTCCGAAGGCCACGCGGTACGCGAGGCGGGCTAGCCGATCTTATGTGAGAGCGCCCAAGGCCACCGGCGGCTCCCACGAGTTATGTGCAAGCGCTCCCGAGCTTATGTCTGGAGCATCCGCGCACGGCGAGCACCGTCTGCGCATGGCGACGATCAATGAGAGTCATTGCACAAATTCTCTCTTGACGGACAGTCGCGGGTTGCCGACACTCTCTTTCGTGTCAAGAGCAAACCCGTCGAAAGACGGGGACGCAAAGCCACCGGTCTAAAGGACGAGCTCCTACGACGGCGGGGTTGCCACCGGCGAATCGCACTTTGCGGCGCGGGGTCTTCTCCCTCCGACAGTTCGGCGCCCTCCTCTTAGAAAGGCGGCCGATGTTTCCGGGGAAGGCCTTATGAACACACCTCGCGTGCAGCCGGTCACGTCCGCGCGACCGCCGCTTGATGCCGCTCAGGCCCCCGGAGGCCCGTTCGTCATCAATCTCTGCTCATCGACCACGCCCGTCGCCCTCTCGCAGCCGCAGGATCCCGAGCTCAAACGGTTCAGCTTCTTTGTGAGCCGCCGCCTCGAGGACGGCCGCGAGCGATTCCGCCTGCACATGGGCTTCTTCGAGAGCCTCTCGGACGCCGAGGAGTGGCTCACCGTCGTACGCGAGGTCTATCCCGGGGCATGGGCCGGCGAGACTCCGGGCAAGCGCCTGCGCGCCAAGGCGGCGACTCCGCTCAACGGTGCGAGCGCGCCGGTCATGACGCCCGAGGCGGCACGTCCCGAGGCGCCGCGACTCGCACCCGCACCGGTGGCGCTGCCACCCCCAGCCGCACCGTCGCAGCCCGCACCCGCTCGCTCCATCGCGGTCGCTCGCCCTGCTGCAACCCCGCGTCCTGCTGCTGCCGCTCGCCCGACCGACGTCTCCCGTCCCGCCGCAGCCACTCATCCTGCTGCAGCCCCACGCTCCCCGGCAGTGGCTCGTACAGCGCCGGCGGAGCCCGGGCGCGCACTCGCCGCGAAGCCGCAGCGCCCGCAGCCTCCCACGCTTTTCCCTGCCCCGCCCGGCAGCGCGCCGAAGCGAGCACCGATGCAGCCGGGCGCCGCACGCGCCGGAGCGCCGAGTGCCCGCGCTGCGAGTGCAGGCGCATCGAGCGCGGTGCCACCGAACGGCGCCGCGGCGAGTGCCAAGACGCCGAAGGCCGGAACCGTCGCGCAGCTGCCCTTCTCCAACGTGCGCGAGGTGCTCCGCTCGCTCGACGAGACGGGCTCGACCCAGCAGATGCCTGCGCTCGACAAGATGCCCACCTTCGAGAAAGCCGCACCCAACCCGGAGCCCGGGCTCTCCGATTCGCAGGTGCTGAGACTCCTCGAGACCCGCCGCGGCGGGGGCGAGCGCGGCGCCGATGACCGCAGCATCTCGATACTCAAGCCGGACGACACCGGAACCCGGCGCGAGCTGCGCGAGGCCGTCGCGACCAACGCGCCCGTGTCGTTCGCGGTGCAGCTGCTGTGGTCGGTTCAGCCGATCGAGATCGCCAAGGTGCCCCCGCTTGCCATCTTCAGCGCGTACACCCTGTACACGGTCGAGGGCAGCCGCGAGGGCCGGCGCTGGTACGGCCTGCGGCTCGGCTTTTTCGGCGACGCCATCTCCGCAAAGCAGGTAGCGCAGTACGTTCGCTCCGAGTTCGCAGCCGTCGCCGTCGTGCCGGTCGGCGCGCAGGAGCGCGACCGCGCGACCACCAACGAACGGGAGGCCAAGGCGAAGGTTGCAGCGCCCGCCGCTGCCGTGCGCAACAAGCTTCCGGCCGAGAACGAGTTCAAACTGATCGAGGAGTCACAAGCGCCGCCCGCCCCGGTCACGGCAGCCCAGAAGGAAAGAGCGTCGCTGAAGGCGCAGGCCGCCTCGCCCCAGAAGCGCTCCGCCAAAGGTGCCGGGCGCGTGCGGGCGCGCGAGAAGCGCTCGCCCCAGACTCTCGAGGAGACGCTCGAAATCCTCGGGGCGGATCAGCTCGAGATCGACGAGGGTCGTGGGGAGCGATTGAACGACACCGGCGTGCGGCACCTGAAGATGGAGCGCCGCAAGGAATCGCCGTTCATGAAGCTCCTCGACCGGCTCGCCGAGCGCGCGCGCAAGACGCGCTGAGCGCGCGCCCCACGGCACTGGCGAGCGCAGCACTCTGTCAGGCGCTCTTAGCGCTTTCCGAACAGCTTGTCGAGCTCCGAACGCGCCCTGTCCACCTCCGCGGTGTTCGGCGCGGTGTAGGCGCCCGCGCGCGGCTTGAAGAAGTCGCAGAAGTTCGCGCGCTCCTTCTCGCGAACCTCCTCGGCCGTTGGCTCACGACAGTGCTTGGCGATGCGGGTGTCGTAGTCCACACACATCCGGCAGACATGCAGCTCGGCCCGGCACTTCGGGCACTCGTCGAGGCGGCGCAGCGGCAGCGTGAGCGCCGCAAGCGAGGCACCGCACTTCCAGCAAACGAGGTCGTGAGCCATCGTGATGACTCTACGCCCGCCGCACCCGCGTCGGAATCGCAGGCGGCGCGCGCTCGCGCAGGAACTCCGCGAGCGCCCGGCCGGTGTGCGACTTCGCCTTCTTCGCTGCCACCTCGACCGGCGTGCCCTGCGCGACGATTCGACCGCCGCCTTCGCCCGCTTCGGGCCCCATGTCGATGATCCAGTCCGCCTCCGCCATCACGTCGAGATTGTGCTCGATGACGACCACCGTGTTGCCAGCGTCGACCAGCCGGTGCAGTACGTCGAGCAGCTTCTCGACGTCCGCCATGTGCAGGCCGACAGTCGGCTCATCGAGCACGTAGAGCGTGCGCTTCTGCATGCGCCCATCCCTGACCGGGCGCTCGCCGCTGCGCGGCTCCGGCGCGCTGCGCAATCCTGCTTCGCGCGCTCGTCTGGCCTCGTCATCCATGACCAGGCGCTCGCCGCTGCGCGGCTCCGGCGCGCTGCGCAATCCTGCTTCGCGCGCTCGTCTGGCCTCGTCATCCATGACCAGGCGCTCGCCGCTGCGCGGCTCGCTCTTCGCGAGCTCCGTGACGAGCTTGATGCGCTGGGCTTCCCCTCCGGAGAGCGTCGGGCTCTGCTGACCGAGCGTCAGGTAGCCGAGACCCACGTCCTTGAGGAGCTTCAGCGCGCGGTGCACCCGGGAGTGGGCCTGGAAGAACTCGACGGCATCGTCGACGCTCATCGCGAGCACATCGCCGATGCTTCTCTCGCGCCAGAGCACCGCGAGCGTCTCGGAGTTGAAGCGCTGGCCGCCGCACACGTCGCAGACGACCTTCACATCCGGCAGGAAGCTCATCTCGATGGTCTTGAGGCCCTGGCCCTCGCAGGCCCCGCAGCGTCCGCCCGAGGTGTTGAAGGAGAACCGGCTGGCAGTGTAGCCGCGGATGCGCGCCTCGGTGGTCGCGGCGTAGATGGCGCGGATGTCGTCCCAGAACCCCACATACGTCGCGGGACAGGACCGGGGCGTCTTGCCGATCGGTGTCTGGTCCACCTCGAGCACCCGGTCCAGCCTCTCGATGCCGAGGATCGCGCGGCAGCCCACGAGGGGGAAGCGCTCGACCGGCTCGCCTCGACCCGCTCCGTTGCCGTTGCGGGCTTTGCGGCCCTTGCGCCCCTGGGCGCCGCGCCCTCTCGCATCGGCGCCGAGCGCGCGCCGGAGGTTCTCGTAGAGCACGTCCCGCGCAACGGTGGACTTGCCGGATCCCGAAACGCCCGTGACGACGGTGAGCCGCTCGAGCGGCATGCGAACGTCGATCCCGTCGATGTTGTGCAGCTCCACGCGCTCGAGCTTCAAGGCCGGCGTGCGCACGCTGGTGTCGCGCCGCGGGGTGAGTGGATGCTTGAGCGGGGAGCGAAGATAGCGACCGGTCGTCGAGCGCGGATTGCGCATGAGGTCCGCGACCGTGCCCTCCCCGACGAGCTCCCCGCCCCGCACGCCCGCCCCGGGGCCGAGGTCGAGCACGTGATCGGCGCGGCGAATCGTCTCCTCGTCGTGCTCGACGACGACGAGGGTATTGCGGTGCGAGGTGAGCTCGGCAAGCGAAGCGAGCAGCACGCGATTGTCCCGTGGATGCAGCCCGATCGTCGGCTCATCGAGCACGTAGCAGACGCCTTGCAGATTCGAGCCGAGCTGCGCGGCGAGCCGGATGCGCTGTGCCTCCCCGCCGGAGAGGGTGGGGGCGGCGCGATCGAGTGTGAGATAGCCGAGCCCGACGCGCATGAGGAACTCGAGCCGCGAGCGGATCTCGGCGGTGAGGTCGCGCGCGATGGCACGCTCGCGCTCGTTGAGCTTGAGCGTGCCGAAAAGATCCGCCGTGGCGGTGATCGAGCGCGCGCTCAACTCGGCGATCGATTGATCGCGAAAGAGCACATTGAGCGCGACCGGGTTCAAGCGCCGTCCGGCGCATGCCCCGCAGAGGGGGGGCTCGCGGTCGTACCACTCGTTCCACCAGAGCTCCTCGCCCGTCTGCTCCTGCGAGAAGCCTGCCATCTCGAGCCCCGTGCCGTAACAGCTCTCGCACCAGCCGTGCTTGGAATTGAAGGAGAAGAGCCGCGGATCGAGCTCCGCGAAGCTGCGTCCGCAGGAGGGGCAGGCGCGCTTGGTGGAGAACATGATCGGACGGCGCTCGCCGTCGCCCGGCAGAACGCTGACGAGCCCCTTGCCGTAATCGAGCGCGCGCGCGAGCGCCTCGTGCAGCGCGCCGTCGTTCCTCGCGCTCACCTCGAGCGTTGCGACGGGCAGCTCGATCGTGTGCTCCTTGAAGCGGTTGAGTCGGGGCCAGCGCGCGCTCGGCAGCAGCGCTCCATCGACCCGCAGCTCCCGGTAGCCTTTCTTGTTGGCCCACTTGGCGAGGTCGGTGTAGAAGCCCTTGCGCGCGACGACGAGCGGCGCGAGGAGCGTGATGCGGCGGCCGCGAAAGTCCTCGAGCAGTCGCGCGGCGATCGATCCGAGGCTCTGCGGCTCGATGCGCGTCTCGCAATCCGGGCAGTGCTGCACGCCGAGCTTGACGAACAACAGGCGCAGGAAGTGATAGATCTCCGTGAGCGTCGCGACGGTGCTCTTGCGTCCGCCGCGGCTCGTGCGCTGCTCGATCGCGACGGTGGGCGGGATACCGTAGATCGCATCCACATCCGGGCGTGCGGCCGGCTGCACGAACTGGCGCGCGTAAGCGTTGAGCGACTCGAGGTAGCGGCGCTGCCCCTCGTTGAAGAGGATGTCGAACGCGAGCGTCGACTTTCCCGACCCCGACACTCCGGTGATGACCGTGAAGCGCTCGCGCGGGATCGCCACATCGATGCTCTTCAGGTTGTGCTCGCGGGCGTTGTGGATCACGATGGCGTCGTCGGAGCGCCGATCGCTCGCGGTGCGATACTCGCGTCGCGGCTCGGCGACCTGCCCGGTACGCCGAGCAAGCCCGCTTGCCGTGTCCCCCGCGAGTGCTCGCTCGTAGGCGGCGAGCGCCTGGCCCGTGTGCGACTCGCCGTGCACGCGGACCTGCGCCGGGGTGCCGGTGCAGACGATCCGTCCGCCGCGCTCGCCGCCTTCGGGCCCCAAATCGATGATCCAATCCGCCGCGCGGATCACATCGAGGTTGTGCTCGATCACGAGCAGGGAGTGTCCCGCGGCGAGGAGCTTGCGAAAGGCGCGCAGGAGCTTCGCCACATCATCGAAATGCAGTCCCGTCGTCGGCTCGTCGAACAGGAACAGCTTGCCGCGATGCGAGATCGCGGCGGCTCCGGTGGCCGCCGCGGCGAGATGACCGGCAAGCTTCAGCCGCTGGGCCTCGCCGCCCGAGAGCGTAGGCACGGGCTGACCGAGCCGCACGTACTCGAGGCCCACGTCGGCGAGCGGGCGCAGCCGCGCGCCGAGCTCGCGCGAATCGGCGAAGAATGCGAGCGCCTCCGTGACGGTCATCTCGAGCACATCGGCGATGCTCGCGCGGCGCCCGCTCGCGCCCTCGCGCTTCACCTCGAGCACTTCGGCCCGGTAGCGCCGGCCGTTGCAGTCGGGGCAGCGCAGGTACACGTCCGACAGAAACTGCATCTCGACGTGCTCGAAGCCGTTGCCGCTACAGGTCGGGCAGCGTCCGTTGCCCGAGTTGAAGCTGAACGTGCCGGCCGTGTAACGGCGCTCCTGCGCCGCAGGCTCCGAGGCAAACAGCTCCCGCACGACGTCGAACGCACCCACGTAGCTCGCGGGGTTCGAGCGGGTCGTGCGCCCGATCGGGGTCTGATCGACGAGCACCACATCGTCGATGAGCTCGGCTCCGCGGAGCGACTCGAACGCGCCCGGTGCCTCCGTCGGGCGGCCCTGGTGCTTGAGCAGCGCCGGGTAGAGCACATCCTCGATGAGCGTGGACTTGCCCGATCCGGACACGCCGGTCACGCAGACGAACCGCTTGAGCGGGATGCGCACGTCGAGGCTCTTGAGGTTGTGCTCGCGCACGCCGCGGATCTCGAGCCAGCGGTTCGCGCGTGCTTCGGCGGTGATGCCGCCGACGGCGCCGCTCGGCCGCTGGGTCGCATCGTCCCGCGCCGGCGCGGCGGGCGCCAGGGTCTCGACGCTCTTGCGGCCGCTCAGATAGGCGCCCGTGAGCGAGCGGCTCGAGTTGCGGATCTCCCCCGGGGTGCCGTCAAAGACGATCTCCCCGCCGCGCTCCCCCGCTCCGGGGCCCAGATCGAGGATGCGGTCGGCCTCGAGCATGATCTGCGGATCGTGCTCAACGACGAGGAGGGAGTTGCCGGCGTCGCGCAGGCGCTTCATCACCGCGATCACGCGCTGCATGTCCCGCGGGTGCAGCCCGATCGAGGGCTCATCGAGCACGAAGAGCGTGTTGACGAGTGAGGTGCCGAGCGCCGTCGTGAGGTTGATGCGCTGAACTTCTCCTCCGGAGAGCGTGCGCGACTGGCGATCGAAGGTGAGATAGCCGAGGCCTACATCGACCAGGTACCCCGCACGGCTCACGATCTCGCGCTTGAGGAGCTCGGTCGCCTCATCGAGCGGGGCGGGCAGCTCGAGGCCGCGGAAGAACTCGCACGCGCGCTCGATCGGCAGCAGCATCAGGTCGTGGAGGGTAAGACCGGGCAGCCCCTCGAGCGTCGCCTCGCTCCAGCGCACGCCCGCCGGCCGCAAGCGCGCCGCGCCCGCAAGCGCACGCTCGGCGAGCTCGCGGCTCCCGAGCCGCCAGAGCAGCGCCTCCCTCTTGAGCCGTGCGCCGTCACAGGCTTCGCAAGGCGTATAGGCGCGGTAGCGCGACAGGAGCACCCGCACGTGCATCTTGTACGACTTGCTCTCGAGCCATTTGAAAAAGCGCTTCGCTCCGTACCACACCCCGTCGTCCCAGGCGCCCTCGCCCTCGATCACCCAGTCGCGCTCGGCCGCGGAGAGTTCGCGCCAGGGTCGATCGAGCGCGATACCGCGCTTCTTGGCGAAGCGCAGCAGATCGTCCTGGCACTCCGAGTACGACTCGGTCTGCCAGGGGCGCACCGCGCCGTCGCGCAGCGATTTGCTTTCATCGGGAATGACGAGCCCATAGTCGATGCCGATCGTGCGGCCGAAGCCGCGGCAGGTCTCGCATGCACCGACCGGCGAGTTGAACGAGAAGAGGCTCGGGGTCGGCTCGCGGTAGGAGATGTCGCACTCCGCACAGTGCAGATCGCTCGAGTAGCGCCACGCGGCAACCTTCTGCGGAGGGTCCGCCTCGTCAACGACGTGAAAGACGACTCGTCCCCGCCCCACCCTCAGGGCGGCCTCGAGGGACTCGAGGATCCGGCCGCGTTCGGCCGACCCTGCCCGGAAGCGATCCTGCACCACCTCGAGAACCGTGGTCGGCTCCTGCGCGGGGCCGGCCTTGCGCGCCCGTCCGCCGCGGGGCCGGCCCGAGCCTCTCCCGCGGCGGGCCGCCGCGGCGCCCCGCCCGCCCGTATCACCTTGCGGCTGCGGCTCGAGGGCGAATGAGCCGGCGGGCTCATCCGCGCGCTGCGAGGGCTCGAGGATTCGGGTGTAGCCCTGCTTCGCGAGCAGCTCGCGCACCTCTGCCTCGCTGAAGCTGCGCGGGACGGCAACCGGAAAGCACAGCAGCAACCGCGGATCGCCGGCGGCCCCCGCGCGCGCGGTGAGATCGGCACAGATGCTCTCGGGCGTGTCGCGCCGCACCGGCCGCCCGCAGCACTCGCAGTGGAGCACCGCCGCGCGCGCGAACAGCAGCTTGAGGTGGTCGTTGAGCTCGGTCATCGTGCCGACGGTCGAGCGCGAGGTGCGCACGGGATTGGTTTGATCGATCGCGATGGCGGGGGGAATGCCGGAGATCGAATCGACCTGCGGCTTGTCCATGCGATCGAGAAACTGCCGAGCGTACGGGGAGAATGTCTCCACATAGCGACGCTGACCCTCGGCGTAGAGGGTGTCGAAGACGAGCGAGGACTTGCCCGATCCTGAAACACCCGTGACCACCACGAGCTCGTTGAGCGGGATCTCGAGCGTGAGGTTCTTGAGGTTGTTCTGGCGTGCGCCGTGCAGGCGGATGGAGTCGGACATGCGGAGCTAGCGGACCGATATCGGGTGTACCTGAAGGAGATGGGCCAGCGAGGCCCCACCGAAACCGCTCATTATAGGCCACGGCGCCACGCCCCCGCGCGGCACGTGCACGGGGACACCGGGGGTCCAGTATCATGCGCACGCATGAGCACGTCCCCGGAGCGCAGCGCAACGCCGCGCAACGTTCTAGAGATGATCGGCCACACGCCGCTCGTTGCCGTGCGTGGCTTCGACACCGGGCCGTGCGAGCTTTACTTGAAGCTCGAGAACCAAAACCCCGGCGGCTCGATCAAGGACCGCGTCGGCCTTTACATGATCGAGGCGGCCGAGCGCGCGGGGCAGATCAAGCCGGGTGCCACGCTCGTCGAGGCGACCGCCGGCAACACCGGGCTCGGTCTTGCGCTCGCCGCGGCGCGCAAGGGCTACCGGTTGCAGCTCGTGATACCGGACAAGATGAGCCAGGAGAAGATTTTTCATTTGAAGGCCATGGGGGCCGAGGTCATCATGACGCGCTCGGACGTGGCGAAGGGGCACCCCGATTACTACCAGGATCGCGCCGCGCGCATCGCCCGAGAGACGCCGAACTCCTTCTACGTGAGCCAGTTCAGCAACGCCTCGAACCCGCAGGCGCACGAGGAGACGACCGCTCCGGAGATCTGGGAGCAGATGCAGCACCGGCTCGATGCCGTCGTGTGCGGCGTCGGCACGGGCGGAACGCTCACTGGACTTGCGCGCTTCTTCGGGCGCGTCGCGCCCGCCGTAGAGGTCGTGCTCGCCGATCCGCAGGGCTCCGCGCTGGCAGGCTATGTGCGCACCGGCAAGGTCGAGCCGACCGCTCGCGGCTGGCTCATCGAGGGGATCGGCGGGGATTACGTGCCCCCCGTGTGCGATCTTTCGCGGGTGCGCAAGGCCTACTCCGTGAGCGATGCGGAGTCGTTCCGCACTTGCCGCGAGCTGCTCGCGCGCGAGGGGATTCTCGCCGGCACCTCGAGCGGCACGCTGCTTGCGGCCGCGCTCAGATACTGCCGCGAGCAGAGCTCCCCGCGGCGCGTGGTGAGCCTCGTCTGCGACAGCGGCAACAAATATCTCTCCAAGGTGTACAACGATTACTGGATGCTCGACCAGGGCTTCTTGACGCGCGAGCGCTTCGGCGACCTGCGCGATCTCATCGCGCGGCGCCACGCCGAAGGGGCCGACATCACGATTGCGGCCGGCGAGACACTGCTTGCCGCGCACGGGCGCATGAAGCTCTACGATGTGTCGCAGCTCCCCGTGATGCGCGACGGGCGAATCGTCGGCATCGTGGACGAGGAGGACGTGCTGCTCGAGGTCTTCGAGCACCCGGAGCGCTTCGAGGAGCCGGTGAGCCGGGTGATGGAGAGCCATCTCGTCACCGTGCCGCCCGATGCGCCGCTTCCCCAGCTGCTGGAGATCTTCAAGCGGGGCATGGTCGCGATTGTCGTCGATCGCGGCGAGTTCCTCGGGCTCATCACGCGCATCGACCTCATCAACTGGTTGCGCCGGAGAACCTGATGGCGAGCGAAGAGGCCGGCCCCGACGAGCGCGAGCTCGAGTTCACGACACGCGTGATCCACGGAGGGCAGCGTCCCGATCCGCTCACCGGAGCGGTGATGCCGCCGATCTACGCCACCTCGACCTACGTGCAGTCGAGCCCGGGCGTTCACAAGGGCTACGACTACGCGCGCACGCGCAATCCGACGCGCGATGCGCTCGAGGCGAGCCTCGCGAACCTCGAGGGTGGCTCCGCCGCCTTCGCGTTCGCCTCCGGCATGGCGGCCTCGTCAACCGTGGTCGAGCTGCTCGAGGCCGGGTCGCACATCGTCGCGAGCCACGATCTGTACGGCGGCAGCTATCGGCTCTTCGAGCGCATTCGAAACCGCTCCGCGGGCCTCACGGTGAGCTTCGTCGATCTTGCGGATCCGGCCGCGCTCGAGGCCGCCATCCGCCCGAACACCCGCATGCTCTGGGTCGAGTCTCCGACCAACCCGACGCTCCGGCTGGTCGATCTCGCGGCGGTCGCCGCGATCGCCAGGCGGCGCGGCCTCACGAGCGTATGCGACAACACCTTCGCGACGCCCTTTCTGCAGCGCCCGCTCGAGCATGGGATCGACATCGTCGTGCACTCGGCAACCAAGTTCTTGAACGGGCATTCCGATGCGCTCGGGGGAGCGGCCGTGACGGCGGATCGCGCTATCGCGGAGCGCCTCAAATTTCTGCAGAACGGGCTCGGTGGCGTGCCGAGCGCGTTCGACTGCTTCCTCATCCTGCGCGGCATCAAGACGCTCGCGGTGCGCATGGAGCGGCACTGCGCGAACGCGCTCGCGGTCGCCCGCTTCCTCGAGGCGCACCCCAAGGTCGTGCGCGTGCACTACCCGGGACTGCCGAGCCATCCGCAGCACGCGCTCGCGCGGCGCCAGATGCGCGGCGGATATGGCGGGATCGTGAGCGCCGAGCTCGCCGGGGGCCTCGAGGACTCGCGGCGCTTCCTCGAGCGCTGCCGGCTGTTCTCGCTCGCGGAAAGCCTCGGCGGGGTCGAAAGCCTCATCGAGCACCCGGGCCTCATGACCCACTCGGGGCTGCCGCCCGCCGTGCGCGCCGCGCTCGGTATCGGCGATGGGCTCGTGCGGCTCTCCGTCGGCATCGAAAGCGCAGACGATCTGATCGCAGAACTCGGAGACGCGCTGCAATAGCTTGCGCGTGGACTGGGAGGTCCATCATGGCTGAATCCTCACTTGCCGAACCGCTGCCGATCGTGCTCGTGCCGGGCCTGCTCGCGACGGCGCGCCTGTACGCCGAGCAGATCCCCGAGCTGTGGCGGATCGGGCCGGTCATGATCGCCGTGCACACCCGCGATGACAGCATGAGTGGCATCGCGCAGCGCATCCTCGCGTGCGCACCGCCGCGCTTTGCGCTCGCCGGGCTCTCGATGGGCGGCTACATCGCCTTCGAGATCCTGCGCCAGGCTCCCGCGCGGGTCGTGCGGCTCGCCCTGCTCGACACGAGCGCGCGGCCCGATGCTCCGGAGCAGACGGAGCAGCGGCGTGCGCAGATCGAGCTCGCCCGGCGCGGCCGCCTGGCCGAGGTGTCCGAGGTGCTCTTCCCGCGGCTCGTGCACACCTCGCGCCGGGATGACGAGATTCTGCGGCGAACCGTCCGGGTCATGGCCGAGGAGGTCGGACCCGAGGCCTTCATCAACCAGCAGACCGCGATCATGCGCCGGCCCGATTCGCGCCCCGGGCTTGCATCGATCCGCGCCCCGACCCTCGTGCTGGTGGGGGACGGCGACCAGCTCACCCCGCCCGAGCGCGCCGCTGAGATCGCGAGCGGCATCCCCGGCGCCCAGCTCGTCACGGTGGCCGGCTCCGGGCACCTATCCACCCTCGAGCAGCCGGGGGCGGTCACCCAGGCGCTCACGAGCTTTCTGACGCACTGAGCGCGGGATCCCGGCGCATTCGCGCCGGGGTATCATGGCAGCCCAATCGAGGGGCAAATCCGTGCGCACGCGGTACATCGCGATCGCGGTTCTGGGAGTTGCGGCCATCGCCGCCGCGTTGGCGCAGCCCGGCGCCGGATCGGGGCAGCCATCCGGCGCGCCACCACCGCCGGATTCGCACCGGCCGGTCGCAGCGGTTCTGCACATCAAGGGCGCGATCGGTCCGGCGACGAGCCATTACATCTTGCGCGGCCTTGCGACCGCCGAGTCCGACAACGACCGGCTGGTCATCATCGAGATGGACACCCCGGGCGGCCTCGACACGGCGATGCGCGAGATCATCCAGGCGATCCTCGCATCCCCGATCCCGGTCGTGGGCTATGTCGCGCCGCCCGGTGCGCGCGCGGCGAGCGCCGGGACCTACATCCTGTACGCCTGCGAGATCGCCGCCATGGCGCCGGCGACCAATCTCGGGGCGGCGACGCCCGTCGAGATCGGCGGTGAGTCCACCCCACAGCCAGCGCCTTCGAGCACACCCGCTCCGAGCGCACCCTCGGGTGGGAAGTCCACCGCGTCCGGCCCGGCCCACGGCGGCTCCGGCCGCGGGGCCTCGGCGCGCAGCTCAGCGAGCTCCGGGGCGGCCGCAAGCTCGGGCGGCGGGGCGACGCTCACGACCATGGAGCGCAAGGAGATCAATGACGCGGTTGCATACATTCGCGGGCTCGCAGAGCTGCGCGGTCGCAACGCCGAGTGGGCGGAGCAGGCCGTGCGCGGTGCAGCGAGCCTGCCAGCGAGCGCTGCGCTCGACCAGAACGTCATCAATCTGATTGCACCGAATGTCCCCGACCTGCTCGAGAAGCTCAACGGGTGGCGGGTGAGAGTGGGCGAGCGGACGGTCGTGCTCGACACGCGAGGCCTCACGACCCGTGAGATCGAGCCCGACTGGCGCACGCGGCTCCTGTCGGTGATCACGCATCCGACTGTCGCGTACGGACTCATGCTGATCGGTATCTACGGACTGCTCCTCGAGGGGTACAATCCAGGAGCGATGCTCCCTGGGGTGGTCGGGGCGATCTCGCTCCTCATCGCGCTCTTTGCGTTCCAGATCCTTTCGGTGAACTACGCGGGTCTCGCGCTCATTGCGGTCGGGGTCGGGATGATCATCGGGGAGTTCTTCTTCCCGACCTTCGGCTCGCTCGGGGTCGGTGGGCTCATCGCCTTCGTCGTGGGATCGATCATTCTCTTCGACACCGACGTTCATGGACTCGACCTCGCGATGCCGCTCATTGCGGGGGTTGCCACCGCCGGCGCATTGATCCTGATCGGGCTCCTCTATCTCGTCACGCGCTCGCTGCGCCGGCCGGTCGTGACGGGACGGGAGGGGATGGTGGGCGCCACCGCCGAGGCGTTCGAGGATTTCACCGAGCGGGGTCGGGTGCGCTTCGGCGGGGAGCTCTGGAACGCGCACACGAGCCAGCCGCTGCGTGCCGGACAGAACGTGCGCATCCTGCGCATCGAGGGACTGCAGCTGTGGGTCGAGCCCGCCTGAAGAGTTTCAACAAGAATCCCGGGAGAAACCGATGCCAACCTTCACGATCGTCGTCGTCGTCATCATCGCGGCGTTCATCTTCACCGCCATACGCGTGCTGCGGGAGTACGAGCGCGGCGTGATGTTCACCCTCGGCCGCTTCGGTGGGGTGAAGGGTCCCGGCGTGATCTTCGTGTGGCCGGTCGTGCAGCAGATGACCAAGGTCGATCTGCGCGTGATCGTACTGCAGGTGCCGAAGCAGGACGTGATCCTGCGCGACAACGTGTCGGTCAAGGTGAGCGCGGTCGTCTTCTATCGCATCGTCGATCCCGCGAAGGCCATCATCCAGGTGGCCAACCCCTTCGAGGCGACGAGCCAGCTCGCGCAGACGACCCTGCGCTCGATCCTAGGCCAGCACGAGACCGATGAGATGCTCTCGCAGCGCGAGAAGCTGAGCTCGGACATCCAGCACGTTCTCGATCAGAGTACCGACGGGTGGGGCATCAAGGTGGCGAATGTCGAGATCAAGGACGTGGATCTCGATGAGACGATGATTCGCGCGATGGCGCGACAGGCCGAAGCCGAACGCGCGCGGCGCGCCAAGATCATCAATGCCGAGGGTGAGAAGCAGGCCGCCGAGACTCTCGTGACTGCGGCGCTGGCGCTCTCGCGAGACCCGCGAGCGATTCAGCTGCGCTACCTGCAGACGCTGGTCGATATTGCGACGGAGAAGAGCACCATCGTCGCCTTCCCGCTGCCGATCGATCTGATCGCGCCGCTCCTCGGGCGCGGGCAGCCGACGCCTTGATTCCTGCGGCGCGAGCGTCGCGCGTCATTCTCGCAACGGGCGGGGCGCTCGTCGCGGCGGCGACCGTGCTCGGAGCGCTCGGCGCGCATGCGCTGCGTCTCTCGCCCGATCAGCTGCGGGTCTACGAGACCGCGGTGCGCTATCACTTCTTCCACGCCCTCGGCCTGCTCGCGATCGGTCTTCTGGTGCGCGCGGCCGATTCGGCACTCGCGCGCTTCTCTGCCGGGCTGATCGTCAGCGGAATCGTGCTCTTCTCCGGGAGCCTGTACGCGCTCACCTTCGGGGCACCGCGCGGCATCGGGATCGTGACCCCGATCGGCGGGGTGGCGCTCATCGTGGGCTGGATCGCGTTCGCGGCCGCGGCGCTACGTGCGGGGTGAGCGGGTGCCGCATGCGGCAGCCCTGATTTGCGCAGTGACTGCCCCATGAGCCATCTCTTGTCGTTGCCCGGAGATCTCGGCAGCTGGGTACGCCCCAACACCCTCACCGGTGCCGTTGCGTACCTCGTGCTCTTCTGCGGGCTCGCGGCCCTCGTCTCACGGGCGCTGCGCATTGCGATTCAAACCGCGATCAGCCACGTGCCGGTCGAGCACGTGGACCGCACGGCCGCGAATTTCCTGCGTCAGCTCGGCGTGCTCCTGATCTGGGTCGTCTTCCTCGCGCTCTACGCGCACCTGATCCCCGATCTCAGAGCGCTCGGCACGGCGATGCTCGCGGGCGCCGGCGTCGCCTCGATCGTGCTCGGGCTCGCGGCGCAGGGCACGCTCGGCAACCTCGTCGCGGGGATCTCGATCCTCATCTATCGTCCCTTCCGCCTGGGCGATGTGCTGCAGATCAGCGCGCCCACGGGACCGGAGATCGGGACCGTGGAGGCGCTCTCGCTCGGATACACGATTCTCGGCACGCGCGACGGGCGCCGGGTGATCGTGCCGAACAGCCTCGCCATCAGCCAGATCGCCATCAATCTCAACGCCTTTGCGCCGCAGCCCGGGCCGGTCATCAACTTCTGGGTCGCGCGCTCGGATCTTGCGCACGCACGTACCGTCGCGATCGGGCTCGCGCATGCGCTCGGCGCCCAGAGCGTCGCGTGCTTCGTCGTGAAGTCCGAGACGAGCGCGCTGCAGCTCGCGCTCTCGATGCGGCTCGCGCAGCCGGAGGTCTTCGCGGGCCTGGCGGACCGGCTGTTGCAGGCGCTCGAAAGCGAAGGCATCGCGACGCCGAGCGGCAAGGATCATCCGACGCTCGCGGCGAGCTGACCGGGAGTGCGGAGCCTGGGCGAATCTCTCTCGGGTCTGCCGATCGATGAGGCGCTGCCCGCGCTGCGGGCCGCGCTTGCGGTTTCCCACGCCGTGGTGCTCGAGGCTCCTCCTGGGGCAGGCAAGAGCACCGTCGTGCCGCTCGCGTTGCTCGCTGAGCCCTGGATGAGTGGCAGGCGCCTCGTGATGCTCGAGCCGCGCAGGCTCGCCGCGCGGGCGGTGGCGCAGCGCATGGCGTGCACGCTCGGTGAGCCTGCCGGTCACACGGTGGGGTACCGCATGCGGCTCGAGACACGCGTGTCGCCGCAGACGCGCATCGAGGTGGTCACGGAGGGGGTGCTCACCCGCATGCTGCAGAGCGATCCGGCGCTCGAGGGCACCGCGCTCGTCGTGTTCGACGAGTTCCACGAGCGCAGCGTGCAGGCTGATCTCGGACTTGCCCTGACGCTCGATGCGCAGGCGACCGTCGCTCCCGAGCTGAAGCTGCTCATCATGTCTGCGACCCTCGATGCGCGCGCGATCGCAGAGTGGCTGGGTGGCGCCCCCGTGATCGTCTCACCGGGACGCTCCCATCCGGTTGCGGTGCGCTTCGTCGGCCGGGGCGCCCCCGCACTGCCCGGCCGCTCGACGCACGCGGACGCCGATTCGCCCGAACGGATCGTCGCGCGGGCCGCGCGCCGGGCGCTGAAGGAGGAGCCCGGCGACGTGCTCGTGTTCCTGCCGGGGGCGGCGGAGATTCGCCGCGTGCAGCGGCTGCTCGAGAGCGCGGACGTAGGCCCATCCGTGCGCGTGCGGGCGCTTCATGGGGAGCTTCCGGCCGCCGAGCAGGACGAGGCGCTCGCGCCGGGCGCTCCCGGCACGCGCAAGGTCATCCTCTCGACCAATATCGCCGAGACGAGTCTCACGGTTGAAGGCGTGCGCGTGGTCGTGGACTCGGGTCTCGTGCGGCGCTCGGCTTTCGATCCGGCGAGCGGCATGAGCCGCCTCGTGACCGGCCGCATCTCGCGTGCGTCGGCGGAGCAGCGCTGCGGACGGGCAGGGCGGCTCGCGCCCGGCGTGTGCTACCGGCTCTGGAGCGAGGAGGCTCACCGGGGCCTTGCGCCGCAGAGCGCTCCGGAGATCCTCGACGCAGACCTCGCCGCTCTCGCGCTCGAGCTCGCCGCGTGGGGGGTGCGCGAAGCGGGCGAGCTCAGATGGCTCGATCCGCCTCCGCCGCCCATGCTCGCGAGCGCGCGCGAGCTGCTCGCGCGGCTCGGAGCAGTCGATCGCGCCGGCCGCATCACGGCTCACGGGCGGGCCATGGCGGCCCTTCCGGTGCATCCCCGCCTTGCCCATCTCCTGTTGAAGGGCCGCGAGCTCGGCGCGCCCGCACTCGCCGCACAACTCGCGGCCGTGCTCTCGGAGCGAGACATTCTGCTCGGCGCCGGGCGAGCGTCCGATGCGGACGTGCGCTCGCGTCTCGAGCTGATCGGAGAGTCATCCGCTGGGCAGGGGCGGGATCGGTTCGCGATCGAGCGCGCGCGCCGCACCGCTCGCCTGCTCGGACGCCAGCTCGGCTCGAGCGTGGGGGCGAGCGCCCCGCCGCCCGATGAGGCGCGGCCGGGCCTGCTGCTCGCCTTCGCCTATCCCGACCGTATCGGCCGGCGCCGATCCGAGGAGCCGGGACGGTATCTCCTTGCCAATGGCCGCGGTGCCTGCTTCGCGGAGCCCCAGAGCCTTGCCCGACAGGACTTCATCGTGGCGGTCGACCTCGACGACTCGCAGCGCGAAGCGCGCATCCGGCTGGCTGCGCCGCTCGAGCGCTCCGAGCTCGAGAGGTATTTCGCCGAGCGCATCGAGACCGTCCGGGCGGTCGAGTGGAGCGAGCGCGAGCAGGGCGTCGTCGCCCGTGAGACGACGCGGCTCGATGCGCTCGTGCTCGGCGAGAAGCCGCTCGCGGACATCCCCTCCGCGGAAGCGCTCGCCGCAATGCTCGAGGGCGTGCGCCGCCTGGGGCTCGAGGCTCTCCCCTGGACGCGCGAGGCGCGCGAGCTCAAGGCGCGCATCGAGCTCGTGCGGGGATTGAAGTCGTCCACGAGCAGTGCGAGGGAGAGAGAGGTCTTCGAGTGGCCCGCGGTGGACGATGCCGCCCTCGCCGCGACGCTCGAGCGCTGGCTCGCACCTGGGCTCGAGGGAGTCACGCGGCGTGCCGAGCTCGCCCGCGTGGACCTCGGCGCGGCGCTGCGCGCGCTCATCCCGCCGCGGCAGCAGCGGACGCTCGATGCGCTCGCGCCCACGCATCTCGAGGTACCGAGCGGCTCACGGGTCCGGATCGATTACCTCGACGAGAATGCGCCGGTCGTGGCGGTGCGCCTTCAGGAGGTGTTCGGTCTCACCGAGACGCCGCGCATTGCAGGGGGCCTGATACCCGTCACGTTCAAGCTGCTCTCACCTGCGCAGCGGCCGGTGCAGATCACGCGCGACCTCGCGAGCTTCTGGCGCGGCGCCTACGGCGAAGTGCGCAAGGCCCTCAGGGGCCGCTATCCCAAGCACTACTGGCCAGAGAACCCACTCGAGGCGGCACCGACACGCCGCTCGCGGTCGCGCCCGTAGCGCGGCGCCGGAGGGGTTGAGTCGAATCCCTGCGCACGCTCACCGAGGGCCGCGCCCCTGCGAATGCGCCCGGCGCGCCGCCAGGCACGCTCATGGACATTCACCGCGCTGTGGCTGACGAATGCGAGCCGCCATTCCGGCGGCTCGAGCGCTCCGACGATTCTCGTCGGCAGGGTGCGTGCGTGGGTCACGGTATCAGAGCATCTCGAGCGGCTCGGGGCCCCTGGGTTTGGGAAAGGCTCGATCGAGCTCGCGCAGCTCCGCCGAGCCGAGCGGGTGCTCGAGAGCTGCGACGTTTTCCATCAGTCGATCGCGATTCGAGGTCTTCGGGATCGCGATCACATCGTCCTGCGCGAGCAGCCAGCCGAGGGCGGCCTGCGCGGGCGAGAGCTCGTGGCGCTCGGCAAAGGCGCCGAGCTTCGCATCATCGAGCAGCCGGCCCTCGTCGAAGGGCGAGTACGCCATCACGGGAATGTGGCGCTCGCGTAGCCAGGGCAGAAGGTCGGCCTCGGGGCCGCGGCGCAGCAAGTTGTAGATCACCTGGTCGGTCGCCACGGCATGTGCGGTCGGAAGCGCCCAGAGCTTGCACATCTCGGCGCGATCGAGGTTGCTCACGCCGAAATAGCGGATCTTGCCCTCCTGCTCTAGAGCGAGAAATGCCTCGAGCGTCTCCGAGAACGGCACCTCGCCGAGCCAGTGAAGCAGATACAGATCGATCCGATCGGTCCGCAAGCGCAGCAGGCTGCGCTCGCAGGCTTGCCGGACGGCTGCGAAAGAGGCGTTGCGCGGATGGACCTTGCTCACGAGGAACACCTCGTCGCGGCGCCCGTTCAGCGCCTCACCGACGAGGGTCTCGGTCGAGCCCTCGCCGTAGAGCTCCGCCGTATCGATGAGACTTGCGCCGAGGTCCACAGCAAGGCGCAGCGTGGCGATCTCCTCGGCGCGCGCTGCGCGCCGCTCGCCCATGCGCCAGGTCCCGATGCCAAGTGCCGGGACACGCTCGCCGGAGGGAAGGGTGACGCTCCTCATGGCACCTCTGCCCCCGAGCGCTGCATTTTCTGTGCCTCGGAGACTTTCGCAAGAGTGTCATGGAAGAGGGCGAGAGTGGCAGCACCCTCACGATCCGGACGCAGCACGTGCATCTTTGGGCGCAAGCCGAAGTCGCGTGCGGGAACGTATCGCTCGGGCGCGAGTCTTGCTTGAGATCACCTTTCGCCTTGGATCGCAGTTAAGCGGATGGACACTCCCGTCACCGACGTCGAGATCACGCCGCGGCGGCTCGCAGAGCTGATCCGCTGGCATGGGACGGACGAGAGCGATCTGCCGCCCGCGCACACGCTGCAGAATCTTTCGCGCGACACGGTCGCGGCGCTGCGCAAGCTGGAACGCTATCGTGACTCCTTGGAGGAGCTGCGGGCCGCGATGGGACAGGCGTTCTGGGCGGCGAACCTGCGCGAGGTGCGGGTAGCATTGCTCGAAGCGCTGGGGCCGCCTCCAGCGGACCAGATCTCCGAGCCCGATGCCTGATGATTCCGCGGGGCCCGCTAGCCCGGGGATTTTCTGAAATCCTCGTCGCGCAGGTTGAACAGGCGCTTCTTGTCCTCATCCGACATGGGCTGGGAGAAGCTCGCGAGGTCCTTGCCCACGTCCGCTCCGCGCTTCACGGCGGTGCGCGCTCCGACGGCTTCGAACCAGCGCTTCACGTTCGGAAAATCGCCGAGGTCCTGACCCTGCCAGTCGTGGCGGACGACCCACGGCCACGCCGCGATGTCGGCAATCGAGTACTGCCCGGCGAGATACTCGTGCGTGCCGAGCTGGGCGTCCATGACCTTGTACAGGCGCGCCACCTCGGTACGAAAACGGTGCATCGCGTATTCGATCTGCTGCGGAGCGTAGCGCAGAAAATGGTGCGCCTGCCCCGCCATGGGGCCGAGACCGCCCACCTGCCAGTAGACCCACGCGAGCACCTGAAACTTGCCGCGAGTATCGCCCGGGAGCAGCTTGCCGGATTTCTCGGCCAGGTATTCGAGGATGGCTCCGGACTCGAAGAGCGAGAAAGGTCCTCCCGCCGCATCGTGGTCGACGATCGCCGGCATCTTGTTGTTCGGGCTGATCGCGAGGAATTCGGGCTTGAACTGCTCGCCCTTGTTGATGTTCACGGGAATGACGTTGTACTTCATTCCACACTCTTCGAGCATGATGGTGATTTTCTTGCCGTTGCCCGTCGGCCAGAAGTACAGATCGATCATGGCAAGAGCCTCCTCGCTGCCGACGCTCAACGATCCATGCTGATGACGATCTTGCCGAAGAATGCGTCCGATTCCATGAGCTCGTACGCGGACTTCGCCTCGGCGAAGGGGATGACCCGGTCCACGACGGGCTTCACGCGATGCTGCTCGATGAAGGCGTTCATGGCCTCGAAGTTCGCCCGCGAGCCGACGTAGATGCCCGAGGCGGTAGAGCCCGTGCCGAGCAGGCCCATGACCGGGATGTCCCCGCCGAAGCCGCCGAGTCCCCCGATGAGCGCAATGTGGCCGCCCACGGCGAGGCTCTTGAGTGCATGGGGGAGGGTGTCCTTGCCACCCACCTCGAGGATCTCGTTCACGCCGAGACCCCCGGTGAGCTCGCGCACCGGCGCCTCCCAGTCCGGCGTCTTCTTGTAGTTGATCGTGCCGAACGCTCCGAGCGCCCGTGCGCGCTCGAGTTTCTCGTCGTGCGAGCTCGTGATGATGACCTTGGCGCCCGCAGCGACAGCGAACAGCAGTCCAAAGGACGAGACACCTCCCGTCCCCTCGAGCAGAACGGTATCTCCGCGCTGCAAGTTGCCGCGCGTGAAGAGCCCGTTCCAGGCGGTGACGCCAGCACACGGAAGGGTCGCCCCCTCCTCGTAGGAGAGATGAGGTGGAAGCGCGACGAGTCCCGCCTCGTTGAGTGTCACGTACTGCGAGAGCATCCCATCGAGCTGTCCCCCGAGCGCGGAGCTCAGGAAGTCTGGGCTCGGCCGTCCGCTCAGCCAGCGCTGAAAGAAGATCGCTGCAACGCGATCGCCGACCCGAAAGCGCGTGACACTCGGGCCAATGGCGACCACCTCCCCGGCGCCGTCGGACAGCGGCACGAGGCTCTCGCGCGGGCCGATCGGGTAGGCTCCCCGCAGCACGAAGATGTCGCGGCGGTTGAGCGAGGCGGCGTGAACCTTCACCAGCACCTCATTCGGGCCGGGCTGCCGCACCGGAGCATTCACGAGGTCCAACTTGAAAGGACCCTGCGTCCCCGTGCGGACGAGCCGGTACTGCTTCTGCGTGGTGGGTACTGCCATGGTGCTGCCTCGCAAAGTTGTGGCGCAGGAAGTGAGGGTCGCGAGCGCGACGAGCACAGCCGCGGACGCGAGCCATACGCCCGATGGAGCCCACGCAACCGACGTATGCTTCGCCGATGCCGATTCTCGCGCATCGTGGTACATGTGTAATCTCCCGGGGAGGTCGCCGAGCCGCGCCAAGCCGCGCCAGCTCGGGATTGCGCGCGAATGATAGCAGCCGGCGGGTCAAGCCACGGGATAACGGGTAAAATGTAGACGATTGGGCCTGTAGCACAGCGGTTAGTGCAGGGGACTCATCAACTGGTGCCTACGCGTGGAAACACGCGTAGTGGACGGGATGAATTCAGGGAAACCTTCGAGCCTCGGCCAATGCAGGTCGAGCTCATGGCAATCCTGAGCCGAGCCGGCGGTGCACCGCCGGAAGGTGCAGAGACTACCTGGGGGCTGTGAGCGCCCTTAATGACAGGCGAGAGCATCCCGCACCCACACGCGCCGCTCGCACGCGGTGTTCACGGGTGAAGAGATAGTCCACTCCCGGTGGAAACTCCGGGGCCGAGTGAATCCCTTGGTCGTAGGTTCGAATCCTACCGGGCCCATTTTGGCAGCGTTTGAAGTACCGGTTCGATGGCAAGGAAAAGACGCTCTCGGTGGGCGTGTACCCCGAGGGGTCACTCAAGCAGATCGACGAAACCGAAAGAGTGCACGCACGCGCTCGTCCCGCAAATAGAGCCCACCCCAGGCAATGAACCCCAAGTAGACGCCAAACAGAATCGAACTGAACAAGGGGTCTTCAAGCCGAATCTTGCTTGCCACTGCGCCCCCATAAAAGCCTGTCAGGAGTATGGCGCCAAGAATGGCGGTCCGGGGGACCGCGTACAAAATGCTGCATAACAGAGCGATGACACCGATGGGTCGAATCGCACCCACCGGGTACCCGATTTTCATAGTCGCATCCACTACGTGAGATTCGAGAGCCAGCTTCCCGCCCGCATCGAAGAGCATGAATAGAATCGTGAGAATGCTCAAAGCCCAACCGATGCGCACCTGAGTTTTCCCCGCGGTTGGGGGCTCAGCAGCGCTTGACCCTGGCGTGCCTGTCAATGTGTTCATCTCCTTCTTGCCTCCGTTGGAACTAGACGGTACAGTACGCTACGGAAAATCGCCATTCTTGTCAAGTACCGTACCGTCTAGTTCCTGAAGTAGGACAATTGCCTATGAATGCAGTCTCCGAAAGTCAATCGGACCGAAAACACAAGGCCATGGTGGACGCCGCCAGAAGTTTGTTTCTCAAGCAGGGGTATGACGGCACCAGCATGGAGGAGATTGCAGTCAAAGCCGCCGTGTCTAAACAGACGGTCTACAAGCACTTTGCGGACAAGAAGCGTCTGTTTGAGGAAATCGTACTAGCGACGACCAGCGAGGTGGATCGCGTAGTGGGTCTGGTAGCCGGCCCGTTGGTCGAAACACTGGACTTGAAGAAGGACCTCACTCTCTTGGGCCGGCAATTCATCGCAGCGCTGATGGACCCGCGGCTGCTACGCCTGCGTAGATTAGTGATTGCCAATGCGGACCGAATGCCGGAACTCGGCCGAACTTGGTATGAGCAAGGATTCGAGCGAGTGCTAGGCACGCTCGCCACCAGTTTTGCAGTGCTATCGAAGCGTCGGCTGCTGTCGCTCGAGGACCCACTCATCGCGGCCCACCACTTCGTTGGTTTGCTCCTTTGGATTCCAGTGAATGAGGCAATGTTCACCGGGAACGATGAGCCCTGTACGAAGGCAGCGCTAGACCGATACGCCGATGCAGCGGTGAGCGCGTTTTTGGCTGCCTACGGTGCAAAAGGCAACGTGGCCACTAGATCTCCTCGCTGACCGCCCTGCTGCGTGCTCACTTGAGCGTCGCATAGCACTCGCCACGGGCAAGTGTGGGTCGCGGGCAGTCTTCCACTGTAAAGTGCTGGTTAACAATCTCGCCAGCGACCAAGCCACGGCAGTTGCTTGCCGGCGACCATCGAGAAGCCGTATATCAGGGCAACCATGCCGATGGCGGAAACAGCCACCAACAAGATATAGGGTGAAAGCACCTGGCGATGAGGGCCGGCCACAAAACGTGCTGCACCTACCATGACGCCCCGCCCACGGCGGCGAGGAGTCCGCCCAGCGGCTTTCTATACCTGCTCATTGATGCGAATTTTGTCTGCCGCTCAGGTTGGGGGGTTTGATTATCCTCTTCCTCAAAACGCTCTGTCACGAACGACCGAGAAGGGTCCGACTTGGGCCCGACGGACCGCTTGGGGTCCGGTAGCCGCGGGCCGCCATTCAATCAGCGATTCACCCAGCTCATATCCTTGTAGCGTGCACCGCGCACGTCCTGTGCGATCTCGCCGAGGGCTTGGAGATCGCGGCTGCTCAGCGTCAGATCGGCCGCTGCGGCGTTCTCCTCGAGCCGCTCGCTGCGCGTGGTGCCCGGGATCGGCACGATGTGCTCGCCCTGCGCGAGGACCCACGCCAGGGCGACCTGCGCGGGAGTGGCGCGCCGCGCTTGCGCGACGGCCTCGATTCGGGGCAGGAGCTTGAGGTTCTCGGAGAAGTTCTCCGGCGCAAACCGCGGCAGGGTGCGGCGGAAGTCATCGGCGGGAAGATTCTCGACGGAGCGTAGTTGCCCGCAGAACAGTCCGCGACCGAGCGGGCTGTAGGGCACGAGCGCGACGCCGAGCTCACGAAGCGCCGCCATTACGCCGTTGGTCTCCACATCCCGGCACCAGAGCGAGTACTCCGACTGAAGCGCGGTGATGGGGTGGACCCGGTGCGCACGTCGCAGCGTCTCGGCGCTCGCTTCCGAGAGCCCGAGGTGGCGCACCTTTCCTTCCTCGACGAGCCGTGCCATGGCACCGATCGTTTCCTCGACGGGCACGTCGCGGTCCACACGGTGCTGGTAGTAAAGATCGACGTGGTCCACGCGCAAGCGTTTCAGCGAGCCTTCGATGGAGCGCCGTACCGTCTCGGGCCTGCCGTCGAGCGCCCGTGCTCCCGGGTCGCGGGTCTTCCAGGACTGCGCGATGCCGAACTTGGTCGCGAGAAAGACCTCCTCGCGGCGCCCGCTGATCGCCCGGCCGACCAGCTCCTCGTTGTGTCCGCCACCGTAGATCTCCGCTGTATCGAGAAACGTGACGCCGAGGTCGAGCGCGCGGTGGATCACCTGGATCGAGGTCGCCTCGTTGGCGGCGGCTCCATAGGAGGCGGGCGACATTCCCATGCAGCCAAGACCGATCGCCGACACCACGGGTCCCTGGGGGCCCAACTTTCGCTGCTTCATCGAAGTGCTCCTCTTCATACGTGCGGTCCTCGATCCGCGGCGCGGGTCATGCGCTCGCGCCGGCCGGTAGGCAATCGTTCGCGAGTGCCCTTTGCCGTGACCGGGTCGGCGAGCTTTGAGCATTCCTGAGGTAGGCGCTCGATCCTCCACGACGGAGGTGTCGAAGTCCACCCTTCAGGGAGCGCGACTGGCGTGACAAGCCCGAGGCCGGAGGCTCCGGGCGGGCAGGGCCGCTCAGGCGACCTTGGCGCGCAGGTACTCGAGCGTGCGCTCGAGCTCGGATTTCAGCCCCGCGGTGAGCGTGCGCGCCTCGAGGTGCGCACCGGCGCGCGCCGCCGCCTCGAGCGCGGCAGCTGCCTGCTCTACGCTGCGCGCGCGCAGGTTGGCGCTTGCCCCCTTGAGCGAGTGCGCCTGGGCACAGAGCGCAGCGAGATCGTCCCGCCCGAGCGCGGCTGCGAGCTCGGCGAGCGCCAGGTCTGCGCACGCGAGATAAAGTATCGCGAGCTCGCGAGCGCCCGATTCATCGCTCGCGGTGTGCTCGATGAGCGCTTGCCAGTCAACGGGCTCGGGCTGCGACGCATCGCGCGCGCATCGATTTCGCGCGTCCGTCGAGTTGACGCCTGCCAAGCCTGCGGGGGCGCCGAGCTTCCAGAGCTGCCGCTCGAGGCACTGCCGCAGCCGCTCGCTGTCGACCGGCTTCGCGAGATAATCGTCCATGCCCGCGGCGCGGCAGGCCTCATCGTCACCCTTCATGGCGTGCGCGGTGAGCGCGATGATCGGGATGCGGGCCCGGTTCGCCTCCAGGCGCCGAATCTCGCGCGCCGCCTCGTAGCCATCCATCTCGGGCATCTGACAGTCCATGACGATGAGATCGAAGCGGCCACTCCGAAAGGCCTCGACCGCCTCACGGCCGTTGTTCACGACCTGAACGTCGATCCCGAGCCTCTCGAGCAGCACGCGCGCGACCTTCTGATTGACCGCGTTGTCCTCGGCGAGGAGCACGCGGGGGCGCTCGGCCATGCCGAGCGCCCGCGCGTGGTGGCGCGTGATGAGCGGCTGCTCACGCTTTTGCCACGAGTCGGCGCTGCTCGACATGACGAGGGACAGACAGCCCGCGAGCTCGCGCTCGGTGACGGGCTTCAAGAGGTAGCCGGCGAACCCGAGCTCGGCGAAGCGCCGGGCATCGCCGCGGTAGCCCGCGGAGGTGAGCAGCACGAGCCGTGTCGAGTGCAGCTTCGGCCTCCCACGGATCATGCGGCCGAGCGCCTCGCCGTCGGTGTCGGGCATGTGATAGTCGATCAGTGCGGCCTCGAAGGCGCGTCCGCTCGATGCGGCCGCCTCGAGCGCCGCGAGGCACTCCTCGGCGCTCCCGGCGCTCACCGTCTGCACACCCCAGCGGGCGAGCTGGCCGCTGATCGCGCGGCGGTTGGTGGCGTTGTCGTCCACGACCAGCACGCGCAGCCCCGGCAGGGGGGCCCGCAGTTTCGGCTCGGCGGCCGGTGCGGCCGCAGGCGCGAGACGCGCGGTGAACCAGAACGTCGAGCCCGCGCCGACCTGGCTCGCCACGCCAGCATCGCCGCCCATGAGCGTCGCGAGCCGCTTGACGATCGACAGCCCGAGCCCCGTGCCGCCGAACCGCCGCGTCGTCGAGGCATCGACCTGCGTGAAGGGCCTGAAGAGCGCATCGAGCCGCTCGGGGGCGATGCCGGGGCCGGTGTCGCGCACCTCGCAGCGGATCATCACTCCATCCGGGCGCGACTCGAGCAGCCGCACCTCGAGGGACACCTCGCCGCGCTCGGTGAACTTCACCGCGTTGCCGCCGAGGTTGGTGAGGATCTGGCGCAGGCGCGCGGGATCACCCGCGACGACCTCGGGCACGCCGGGGTCGATCGTCACCGTGAGCTCGAGGCCCTTCCCGTGCGCCTGAATGGCGAGGAGCCGCGCGACGTCCTCGAGCGTGTCCCGGAGATTCATGTCGATGCATTCGAGGTCGAGCTTTCCGGCCTCGATCTTCGAGAAATCCAGGATGTCGTTGATCACGGTGAGCAGCGCCCGGGCGCTGTCGCGGATCGTCTCGGTGTAGTCGAGCTGCACGGTATCGAGCCGGGTGTCGAGCAAGAGCTCGGTCATGCCGATCACGCCATTCATCGGCGTGCGGATCTCGTGGCTCATGTTGGCGAGGAACTCGCTCTTTGCGCGATTCGCGGCATCGGCCGCCTCACGCGCCTCGATCAGCGCCCGCTGGTACTCGCGTCGCTCGCTCACGTCTTGAAGGGCGCCCGACATCCGAGCCGGCGTGCCGTTCGCGTCGAACTCGCAAATGCCGCGCGAGCGGAACCAGCGGTAGCCGCCATCGCTCTGGCGCACCCGGAACTCGACATCGTACGGCCCCCGTCCCTGGAGGCACCGCTCGAATGCCGCCTGCTGCGCGCTCACATCCTGCGGATGGATGAGCGCCTTCATCGCCGCCCGCGTGGGCACGAGCTCCGGGCCGTAACCACAGACCTTGAGGAAATGCGGCGCGAGCCAGTAGCTTTCGGTCGCGACGTCGTATTCCCACGGGCCGTCGTTCGTGCCCCGCAGGATGCGCTCGAGTCGTGCTTCGGCGCGCGAGAGGGTGCGGCGCGCCTCGCGGTGCGCCGCGAGCGCGCGGCGGGCACGGTCCACGAGCGAGGCGCGATCGCGCATCAGGTACCGCAGCAACAGATACGCCCCGACCCACAGGCAGAGGAGCACCGCAAGGAGGTAGGCCGTGTGCAGTACCCGGCCGCGCGGCAGCAACCGCTCAGCGGCGATGGCAAGAGACGCCGCAGTACCCGAGAGCAGGAGATTGTGCCGGCGCAGCAGCCTCGACCAGCGCGGCTGACGACGGTGCCACGACGGATGGTCCGAGCTCTCGCTGCCCACGCCGGTTCGCATGATGTGATCTGGATCTCACTCGGGGCCGGTATGATGCCGGGTACCCCGCTCTGCTTATCGGAACCGCGCGCAGATTCTGTAGAACGGTTGGCGGGGAGGAGCTAAGTTGAGACTCAGTTCAACAGTCCGAAGATGGCGACGGCGTCGGTCGTGCCGATGAAGACCTGTCCGTCGGCGATCGTCGGGGTGATGAACTTGTTCCCGGCGCCGAATTGATCCCGGCCGTTCGCCGCCTGGTTGCTGTTGTAGAGCTCGTTCGCGAGGTTCGTTGCATCGTAGGCGTGCAGTATCGCGGGGTCGGTGTTCTCGTGCGCCCATACGATCGCGTTCGAAGTGCCGTTCGCGGAGATGGCCGGAGCCGTCCCCGGATACGCGGAAAAGCTCTCTGCGCTCATCGAGGCCGGCGTCGCGGAGAGCATGGCGTTGCTCACCGTGAAGCCCACGAGGTGCCCCCCGACCGGGCCGTAGTACACCCTGCCGTTGAAATAGGCGGGCGTGGACCAGATGCCCCCGCTCAGCACGCCATCGAGCTCCTGCCAGATGTTGTTGCTCGTCGCGCTGTACTTGCCCATCGAGTCCCGGTTCACGACGTAGAGATTGCCGTCCTTGCCCGCGCCGACGACGAGGTGTCGAACCGTTCCGGTCGAGTCGGTGAGGTCGGGCAGCAGCATCTCACCGCCAGAGCCGAGGTCCGTGTCGCTCGCGGACTCCTCGACCTCGTTCGACATCGTGAAATAGTCGACGACACCGAGCGTGCTTCCCGCAAGCGAGAGCTTCAGGAACGAGTTCCCGTAATCACCGCCGTTCGGGAATCCACTCGAGGTGAGAGTCGTCTCGAAGCGGCCGTTGCCGGTGAGGAGATAGATGTTGCCCGCGGCATCGGCGCCGGGCCCCCCGCCGCTCATCCAGATCGCGGGGCCCTGATTCTCGTATCCGGAGCCGCTCGCACCCGGGGCGACATTGAGCACGGCCGTTTGCTTCAGCGTGGTCTCGCTGTAGGCAATGATCCAGCCGCCGTACGGCGCGACGTCGCAATGGGAGGTCCAGGCCGTATAGATCGTGCCGTTCACGAGCAGCAGTGCGGCGCGCTCCTCGTAGTCCTCGGGCACGAAGGACGTGCTGCCGAAGGTTGCGGTGATCTCCTGCGGACCGCCGAAGAGCTCGGCGCCGGTCGTCACGTCGAGCGCGTGCAGGCGCTGGTGATAGTTGAGAGAGTCATCCTCGGTCATCGCCACGACGTAGAGCACGCCGTGAGTCCCGGCGCTTCGGTCGATCACGGGCGTCGCGGTGACGCCGATCACGGGTATCACCTGGTCGCAGCCGTCGACGGCTCCGCTCGTGCTCTCACCCGCGCCGAGCAGGGATACTTGCCAGAGCGTCGCGCCGCTCTGCGCATCGAGGGCGTAGACGGAGTCGCCCTCGGTCGCGACGTAGAGGACGTTGTGGACACCGTCCGACATCTGGAGGTGTGAGAGATAAAGCGGCTGCGCGTCCACTTTGCCGTCGACCGGCAGAAGATGCAGCAGCCCGAAGCTCGCCGCATTGACGTTCGCCGGCGTGAGAATCGATTCGTTCAGATTCTGGCCGCTGCGCGCGATATCGTTCTTGTAGGTGACCACGTCGGCGCTGCTCGCGCTCGACGAGGAGCTGGCTGACGAGCTGGATGAGGAGCTCGACGATGAGCTGGAGGATGAGCTCTGGCCCTGGCTCTCGCTCATCGCGCTGCCCGATCCGCCCGAGCACCCCTCGAGCGTGGCCAGCCCAAGCGCGCAGCCGAGCGCCAGAACTGCCAGAGAGTGGATCGCCAGAGATCTTACGAGGCGCATGACAAGCTCGAGCGAATCGCATTCCGGGTGGAAAGGATTGCAGAGCTTGGCCGCTGAGTACACTTTCTGCGAAACGCGACAGTTCGCCGCCCGGGGCGGGATCCGAGCGCTGAGACTGCTCAGGCGGCGCGTGACCGGCGTTGCGACATATTGCGGCGAACCGACACTGTTGGAAGGCGCATCGAGCTCACCGCTCCCGTGGCGCTCGCGCCGCAGACTCCTCGGCCGAGTGCTGCACGAGTCGCTGCCGCTCCCGATGCGCGTGCCGCTCGGTTGTGATCCACACCACCACGTCCCAGGCGTTGTGGATGCCGATGAACATGAGGAGCAGGGTCGTTGCGCCCACTCCGTAAAGCGATGCGAGCGGGAACGCGTGGAGCAGCCAACCGGTCGCGAGCAGCGAGAGATAGGCGGCAAGCGGCAGCACGACGCTCCAGATCCAGTCGCTGAGGAAGGGCCGGTAGTCGAGCGATGCTCGCGAGATGCGGCTGCCGACCGTCGCGCAATAGAGCAACCCCGCAGCGCCCGTGATCCCGAGGCACGCCCCGAGCGTCAGGACGGTCTGTCCCGGCACGCACATGAGGGCCGCCACCCAGAGCCCGGACCCGAAGTACACGGCGGTCGGCGTGATGAACGTGCGCAGGCCGGTGAGGCGGGCGGTCGGGGAGGTGGCCGCCCCCATGCGGTCGGCGGCGACGGTGATTACGATGAAGGTGAGTCCGATCAGCGCCCCGGCCGAGGAACCCACGATGACATAAAAATTCTGCCAATCACCGAGACGGACGATCTCGCTGGGGCTTGAGGCGAACACGCCGGCCATTCTAGGCCAGGTGTGGGCAAACCTGCAGGCCAAACCTGCACGCGAAGCGCCGCTGCGGCCGCCCACGCCACGGCGACCGCGGACGCGTGATGGGCGTCGCAAGATCGAGCGGGCAAAATGCGATCTGGGCGGCAACAGCTCGGGCCCGGATCGCCGATAAGACGGAGTACGGAGCTTGCTGGCGAGCAAGCTCCAGAGGAAGGAGGAAGGAGGCGTCGAATGAAGCAGGAGCTTTCCGCCGTGCGTACTGCTCGGCTTTGCGGGTGCGCCGTACGAGCGCTTGCCGCGGGTGTCGTCCTCACACTCGGCTTGGCGCTCGCGCGTCCGCCCGAAGCGCATGCCGAAGAGGCCACCCTCGAGTCCGCGGCGATCAACGCGCTGCGCTGGGCGTTCTACGCACCGAACGGCTATCGATGGGAGTACGGCGGCATCCTCGTCCTGCATCAGGGCGAGATCATGTACAACGCCTTCCCGCGCACGCTCAAGAAGGTCGATGCCGTCCCCATGGACGCCGATCGCCAGCTCAACCCGGGGGACACGCTCATCGGGCTCTATCATTCCCATCCCTGCAAATCGAAGGAATATTTTTCCGAGTACTACTCCCCGCAAGACCTGGTCTCGGTGTACTACTACAAGGTGCCCTCTTTTATCCTCGATGAGTGCACGGGGGATGTGCACGAGTTCGACCCGGCCGTCGATCACGCGCGAGACAGCGGCAAGGTCGTCACCATCGTGCGCCGGGACGGTACCCGACGGCTGGTCCACCTGCCCTCCGGGCGCATCGTCGGGAACATCGGGGATCGCGGGCCGGACCTCTCCGCCATCGAGGAGCTCGTCGGGCGCACGCTCTATCAGACGCTGTATCGGTAACGCGCTATCTCAGGTACTCGTCGAACCATGCGAGGGTGCGGGCCGCGGCATCGGCGGCATGGGCAGGCTCGCGCAGACCGTGTCCTTCACCGGGATAGATCATGATCGAGGTGGGCACCCCGAGCGCCTTCAGCGCATGCCAGAACTCCTGGGTCTGCGGCGCGGGGCATTCGATGTCGCTCTCCCCGACGTACTCGAACGTCGGCGTGCGCACGTTGCGGATGAAGTTGATGGGCGAGGAGCGCGCATAGACCGCGGGGTCGTCATACACGGAGGCGCCGAAGTACGGCAGCAGCCACTCATCGATGCCGTTCTCCCCGTAATAGGAGAGCCAGTCGCTCACGCCGGCGGCAGCGACCGCGGCCTTGAAGCGGTGGGTCTGGGTAACGGCCCACATGGCCATGAAGCCCCCGTAGCTTCCGCCCGTGATGCCAAGCCGCGCATCATCGATCGGCGCCTGGCGCTCGACGGCATCGATCCCTGCGAGCACGTCGCGCAGATCCCCGTGCCCCAGGTCGCGCACGTTGGCGGCCGCAAAGTGCTCGCCCTGGCCGAAGCTGCCACGCGGATTCGGGAGGAACAACGCCCAGCCGCGCCTCAGCATCTGCCACTGCGTTCCGGGACCGGAAAAGGCCGGGACCGCGGCGGCCGCCGGACCGCCGTGAATGATCGTGACGAGGGGAATCTTGCCCGTGACCTTGAGGGGCAGGAGCAGCCAGCCCTGCACGTCGAATCCCTCGTTCTGCCACGTGACATCGAGTGCACGACCCGGCGTGGCGAGCCCGGTGTTGACCCGCGTGAGGTCGTGCCAGTGGCCGATTCGGCCCACTTCGATCTCAGGCGGCGCGGTGAAGGACTCATGCACGAGGGCCGTCGCACCGGTCGGACATGCCGTCGCGGCGTCCTGGGCGTTGCGGAAGAGCTCGGCGCCACTGAAGAGCCGCCGCGGCTCTCGCGGGCTGCGACCGGAGCCGAGATCGACGATCTGCGCCTCGCCACCCCGCAGCAGGTGCACGAGGAGGTCGCCGCGGCAACTCCACTCGAGCGCCCTCGCCGATGCCGGCATGGCGGGCGTGAGATCGCGCACCACACCGGTCTCGAGCGATAGCGCATACACGTCGCCACCCGTCGAGCCGAAATCGCTCATCAAGCCGCCGATGAACACGACGGTGCGGCCATCGGGCGAGACGCTCGGGTCCGCGAGCTGCTCGTGGATGCTCACCGGCGTGTAGAGCACGCGAGCCGCGCCGCTCTCGGGCGCGAACGCATAGAGCTTCGCCGTCCACCAGTTGTCGTCGCCATCGCCGGGCGCCGCGGTGCCGATGAAGCCGCGACCACCGGGGCGCCAGTCGTACTCGTACACGAAGAGGTTCGCGGGCGAGGCCCAGTGCAACGAGCCGCCGCTGAACACCGCGATGCGTTGCTCGGCCGGTGAGGCATCGAGGTCTCCCGCGACAGGGGCGCCCGCCTGGGTCGCGCCGACTTCCTTGCGCGCGTTCGCCACCGCGAGCATGGCGAGCGCGCCGTCTGGGGCGTATCTGAGATCACCGAGCGTGCCGCTGAAGGCGAGGAGTCTCTGCAACCCGCTCCCGTCCGGCGCGACGCTATACGCGGTGTAAGCGTGGCTTCCCGGGACTCGCAGCACGAAGCTCAAGTGCTTGCTATCCGGCGTCCAGGCGAGGGAGGCCGGCCAGCACTCGGGCACCCGCCCGCAGGGGAGTGCGACCCGGTGCTCCGCGCCGCTGCGGGTCGAGCGGATCACCAGATCCCGGATATCCGGGTAGTAGCCACCGGGAGGTGAGTCACCTTCGACGGAGGCGACGTAGGCCGCGTCTTGCGAGATCTGTGCCTCGAGGTAGCGGTGCACGAGGCGCTGCGATGCGGGGGCAGTGGAGCTCGCCACGGCAGAGGCGGTGAGCAGAACCTCGGAAGCGGCCAGGGCAGCAAGTGCGCGCGCGCTCGAGCGCCATGAGATCGGTTTCATGAGCTGAGTGTATCAGCGGGCGTGCCGGCCGAGCGTCGGGCCGCGCAATCGGGCAGACTCGCGCGTATGAGCCCGCGACGCACCGGCCGCGCCGACCTTCCGCTGCACGGCGGGCGCGTACCTGCATGGCTCGCCACGCGCATGGCCTCCCTCGGGCGGGTGATCGCCGAGGCGATCGTGCAGCACTACGGGCGCGATGAGCTCCTGCGCCGGCTCGCGCATCCGTTCTGGTTCCAATCCTTCGGCGCCGTCATGGGGATGGACTGGCACTCCTCGGGCATCACCACGAGCGTTCTCGGGGCCCTCAAGCGCGGGCTCGCGCCGCTCGCGGGGGAGCTCGGGCTGTACGTGTGCGGCGGTCGCGGCCGGCACTCCCGCCGAACGCCCGCGGAGCTCGCCGCCGTGGGCGAGAGGACCGGCCTCGATGGCGATGGGCTCGCGCGCACGAGCCGCCTCGTCGCCAAGATCGACAACGCGGCGGTGCAGGACGGCTTCGATTTGTACCTGCACGGCGTCATCGTGGCTGCCGACGGCCAATGGTGCATCGTGCAGCAGGGCATGAACGCCCAGGTGCGCGAGGCGCGCCGCTACCACTGGCTCTCCGAGACCCTCGAGGGCTTCTTCGAGTCTCCGCATGCCGCGATCGAGGGACGCAACCGCGGCGCGATCGTCAATCTCGCCGACGCCCGCGCGGAGCGCAATCGCCGCGCGGAGCTCGAGCTCGTGCACGGGGGCCCGGATCGAACGGTGACGCTGCTACGCAAGCTGCATGACTCGGGGCGAGGCAGGACCCGCAGCCTCTTCCCGCAACTGGACGCGGCAGCCCTGCGGGACCAAGAGGTACAGGCGTGCGAGGCACTGCCGCATCTGCAAATGCCGGCGCATCACGACGTGCGTGCCTCGGATGTGGTGCTGCGCCGGCTGCACGCGACCCTCACAGCGGCGGCCGATCGCGGGCCACAGGACTTCGCGGAGCTGCTCCTCGTGCCTGGGGTCGGCGCCCGTACGGTTGCGGCGCTCGCGCTCGTTGCCGAAGTCGTGCACGGCGCGCCGTCCCGATTCTCCGATCCTGCGCGCTTCTCGTTCGCGCACGGCGGCAAGGACCGGCACCCTTTCCCGGTGCCGCTCGAGGTCTACGACCAGACGCTGCGCGTCATGAAAGATGCGGTTGGCAGCGCGAAGCTCGGCAACGCCGAGAAGCTCTGCGCCATCCGGCAGCTCGATCGGCAGGCCCGCGCGCTCGAAAGCTGCGCGCGCGGAGCGAGCTTCGAGGCGCTCGTGCGCGCCGAGCGGAGGAGCTCCCACCGCTACGGCGGGCGCTCCGTGTTTGGAGTCGAGCTCCCCGAGCGCGGTCCGACCGCTGCTCCTGCGCTATGATTCGCCCGTTCCAGACCTCGAGGGGAAGGGTGCCATGAAGCGATCCGCGATGACCCTGGTCACTGCAAGTATGCTGTTCATGTTGGCGGGGGATGCGCTCGCCGGCACGACACTCGATGCGGCACGCATCGGCGCGGTGAACGTGCCGGCGCTCGAGAATTTCTACGAGTCGGCGTTCGGACTGAAGGAAGTGAACCGCATCCAGCTTCCCGGCATGCTCGAGGTGATGCTGAATTTCGGCGCTACGGCTCAGGCCGCGAAGCGCAATCCGAGCGCGCAGATCGTCATCATGCATCGCGCGACCGACGCCGTGAGCGACACCGTTCCACACTTGATTCTCGATGTCACCGACATCAAGGCCGCGGCGGCGGCCATCGAAGCGGCCGGCGGTCACATGGACGGCAAACCGCGTCCGTTCGGCAAGACCGGACTCGTCATCGGCCTCGCGCGCGATCCTGCGGGTAATCGCCTGGAACTGATTCAAAGACCGCGACTGTGATCGTCCGCTGCTCGCGGTAGCGCGCGGGCGCGGGCCATCAAACCTCGGGGGTGCTGGGCACGCGCGGCGGAGCGGTCTCGGTAGACGGGGGGGACTGTCGAGCCGCACCTTCCGTGCGCTTGCGCTCGAAGATCTCTTCACGATCGACGGCAACGCTCCGCGGCGCTTTGATTCCGATGCGGACCTGGTTGCCCTTGATGGCGAGGACGGTGACCATCACATCATCCCCAATGTGGACGGTCTCACCCGAGCGGCGTGTCAGTATCAGCATGATGGCTCCGCGTTGTTGAGGAACGACCCCCGCCCTGGTGTACGTGCAAGGTCCTCGTCGTTCCGTTCTGATTCTTCTTTACGGTTGTCCTGGCACGGTTCCGCGCCGACTGGGCAAGCCAATCCGCGTATCTTATAGGCGACTCGGCAGCTCTGCGCAAGTTGCGTTGCAGCAGCTGGCCGTTCTGACGGCAGCCCACCGCAGGCCGGCGCATCAGCTCTGGTACGCCTGCGCGAAGGGGAGCGGCACGGAGCGGCCGAGAAACCGCTGCTCCAGCTCGAGAGCCGCCAGCGGCCGCGAGAGCAGAAACCCCTGCACCTCGTGGCAGCCGCGCCGGCGCAACCATTGGAGTTGCCCGGGCCGCTCCACGCCCTCTGCGGTCACGATGAGACCGAGGCTCTCGCCGAGCGAGAGGATCGCGCTCGCGACGGCCGCATCGCTCGCCGAGCGATCGACGTTGTGCACGAAGGCCTTGTCGATTTTGATGCGGTCGGGCGGAAAGCGCGTGATGTAGGCGAGCGAGGAGTAACCGGTACCGAAATCATCGAGCGCGATCCGGCATCCGAGGCGGCGCAGCCGCTCGAGCGCGTTGCGGACCACGGAGGAGTCCTTGACGAGAATCGATTCGGTGATCTCGATCTCGATCAACGAGGCAGGCACGCCGGCGCAGGCCGCCTCGGCCTCGAGCACGCGCGCGGGGTCGCCGTGCAGGAGCTCCTTGGCGGACACGTTGATCGCGATCGGCACCTGCCATCCGCGGTCGAGCCACTTGCGCAGCTGCCGGCACGCGGCGCGGACGACCCAGCTGCCCATGTCGAGGATCAAGCCGCTGTCCTCGGCGATCTCGACGAAGCGGCTCGGCGAGATGTCTCCGTGCTCGCTGTCGCACCAGCGAAGCAGCGCCTCCACGCCGGCGAGTTGGCGGTCGTGCAGGCGGAACTTGGGCTGAAATTGCAGGTGCACGCGATCCTCCTGCACCGCGCGGCGCAGCCGCACCTCGAGATCGAGCCAGTCACGCATCCGGCTGCTCATCACGGGTGTGTAGACCGCGATCGAGGCGGCGCCCTCCGTCTTCGCCTGATACATCGCCGTGTCGGCGTGCTTCAGCACGGTCGCCACATCGGCACCGTCGTCGGGGTAAACCGCAAGCCCGATGCTCGGCGCCGAATAGAATTCGAGCCCGTTGTAGAAGATGGGCTCCTTGAAGGCCGCGCAACACATCTCCGCAATCCCGAGCGCAAGCGATCGCGCCTTGGCGTGGCGGAGCAGAATCACGAACTCGTCGCCGCCGAAGCGCGCGACCGAGATGTGCGAGGGCTCGTGTTTGAACCGGTTCACGAGCGTCGTGAGCTTGCCGGCGACGATCTGCAGAACCGCATCGCCGACGGGATGGCCAAAGGTGTCGTTGACGCGCTTGAAGCTGTTGAGGTCGAGGTAGATGACCGCAACCGACTCGTGCGCGGCGGCGGCCTCGGCGAAGAGCCGTTCGGCCGTCTCGAGACAGCGCTGGCGGTTCGGCAGCCCGGTGAGCGGGTCGCCATAGGCGAGCCGCTCGATGCGCTCGGCGGCGGCGGCGTTGCGCAGGATGTACTCGAGCCGGCGGGGAAGGAGCGCCCAGTTGACCGGCTTCGAGATAAAGTCGGTCGCCCCGGCATCGAAGGCGAGGCCGATCGCGGTGGAATCCTCATGGCCGGTGACCATGACGATCGGAACGGTCGCGAAGCGTGCATCCGCGCGCAGCCGCCGACACACCGTGTAGCCGTCCATCCCGGGCATGTCCACATCGAGCAGCACGATCGCGATGTCGCGCGCGAGCGCCGCATCGAGCGCGGCCGAGCCGTCCGCACAGGCGAGGGGCTCGAGACCGATCCGCGCCGCGGAATCGGCGAGGAGCTCGCGCCCGAGATCCTCATCGTCGGCGATGATCGCGATGCCACGCGACGCAGTCACCTCGCTCATGCGCTCGCCCTCAGCTTGAGATCCGCGAGCTCATCGAGAAGCGCCGGATGGGCCTCGCGCAGCGCGCGGTACACCTCCCGGGCTCGCGGGAGGTCGCCTGCTCCGCAGAGCTGCTCGAGCTCGCGAACGCTCTTTGCGAAGCTGACCGCCCCGACGTTGGAGGCACTCGACTTGAGCTTGTGACAGATCGCCGCGGCCGCGTGCGCATCCCCGCTCTCGAGCACGGCGCCGAGTCGCGCGACGGCCTCCGTCGAGCTCGTGCGGAAGAGGTCGACGAGCCTCGAATACAGGTCGCCCTGACCCGCGCCCCGCAGGCTGCGCAGACCGGCGACGGTCGTGAGATCGACCGTCGAGAGTCGCACGTCGGCCGAGCGCTCCACCTGCGCAACGGGCGGCACGGGCCCTTCGCGCCCGAGCCAGCGCCGCAGCACGCGAGCGCAGTCCTCGAGCGTGCAGGGCTTGCTCAGCACGTCGTCCATCCCGGACGCGAGGCAGGACGCGCGCCGATCGACCCCGTCGTTCGCCGTGAGCGCGACGATCGGGACACGTCTGGCCCCGCCGCGCTCGCGCATCAAGCGCGTCGTGGCGAAGCCGTCGAGATTCGGCATGTTCAGATCCATGAGGACCAGATCGAACCGCTCGCTCGTCTGGCGCGCGAGGGCCGCGGCTCCCTCCTTGACCCACACCGAGGTGCAACCGAGTGTCGCAAGATAGCCCTGGGCCACCGCCGCGTTGACCGGCTCATCCTCGACGAGGAGGACATGCCCGCCGATCGACGGCACTGCAGGTGATTGACCCGCCTCGGCGCAGGCAGCGAGCGGGGTGCCAAGGACGCTTGCCACGGCCTCGTTGAGTGCGTCGCGCTGCACGGGCCTTGCGACGATGGCCTCGGGAGGCACGAGCCGGCGCAGGTCCTCGCGCTCGAGCTCGGCGGCGCTCGCCACGATGACGACGGCCGGACGGGTGTCGCCGGATGGGACCGCGAGCGCCCCTGCGAGCGCCTCCATCCGGCTCGCGGCATCGATGATGAGCAACTGCGGGCCCGGCTTGCGAGGCTCGCCTGTGCCGGTAGCGTCCTCGGCGCGAAGGCCGAGCAGAGTCGCGTAGCGGGTCAGGGACTCGGCGAGCGCCGGGCGGCGCGTCACGATGCGTACGCTGTGAGATGCAAGCGCCGCTGGCTCGCGGCGGCTCTCCGCTGCACCCGGCTTGAGCGGCACGATGAGATGGAAGGTGGAGCCGAGCTGAGGCCGGCTCTCGACCGTGATCGTGCCGTCCATGAGCTCTGCGAGCTCGCGGCAGATCGCAAGGCCGAGTCCGCTGCCGCCGAAGCGGCGGGTCGTCGACTCGTCGGCCTGCGTGAAGGGCTCGAAGATCTTCTCGATCGTCGCGGCATCCATACCGATTCCGGTGTCGGCGACGCTGAGATGGGTGATGACGCGCTCCGCGTCGAGCTCGAGGTCGGCCTTCACGACGACCTCGCCCTGCGTGGTGAACTTCACCGCATTGCCGACGAGGTTCATGAGGATCTGGCGCAGGCGCAGCGGATCGCCGAGCAGCGTGCGCTCGATCCTGGGCGGCGGGCAGACGATGAGCTCCACGCCCTTCGCCTCGGCGGCGCCGGCGAACAGCGCGGTGCATTCCTCGAGGATCTGCGTCAGATCCATCGGCAGCTCCTCGAGCGCGACCTTGCCGGCACGGATTCGCGAGAGGTCGAGCAGGTCGTTCACGATCCGCAGCATCACCTGTGCCGAGGTACGGATCGTGCGCGTGAGCCGTGTCTGCGTGGGCGAGAGCGTCGTGAGTGCAAGCAGCTCGGTCATGCCGACGACGCCGTTCATCGGGGTGCGCAGCTCATGGCTGATCCGATCGAGGAAGTTGCTCTTGGCGCGCGCTGCCTCCGCGAGCTGACGGTTACTTTCGGTGAGCTCGTGCGTGCGCGCCTCGACCTCGCGCTCGAGTCGCTGCTGTTCCTCGACGATGCGCTGGAACTTGAGGCGCTGCCGATAGAGTCGCTGCGCGATGAGTCCGACTGCAGCGAGCGCGTAGAGCAGGTAAGCCCAGGGGGATTTCCAGGGCGCCGGGTCTCTGTGCAACGTGATCTTGAGTGGCACCGTGGTCCACACCGAGTCGGAGTTGGCGCCGCGCACCTCGAGCACATGATCGCCGGAGTCGAGGTTGGTGAGCGTGATACGGTGCTGTGTGCCGAGGTCGATCCAGCGGTCGGTGAGGCCGGAGACCCTGTAGGCCAGGCGGTTGTGCTCGGGGGAGGTGAAATCGAGGACGGCGATGTCGAGCGAGACGATGCTCGCCCGATAGCCGAGCGCGATGCGGTCACGAAGCCAGTACGGGGTCGACGCCGGTGCCGGCGCGCCGAGCACCTCCACGCCGGTGAGCGCCAGCCGCGGCGGCGGGCGGTTCTCCGACAGCCGCCCCGGGTCGAAGATGTTGAATCCACCTGCACCGCCGAAGCACAGGCGTCCGTCGCGCAACCGGTACGCGGCGAGGGCCGTGAACTCCTCGCCTTGCAAGCCATCCTCGCGATGAAAGGTCTTGACCACTCCACTTTGGGGGTCAAAGCGCATGAGTCCCGAATCGCCGCTCAGCCAGAGATGACCGCTGGCATCGGGCAGCACGCCGTTGATCACATCGCTCGAGAGGCCTTGCTCGCGCGAGAAGACGCGGAAGCGAATGGACTGCGGTGCAGCCGGCGATCCGACGAGCCGTGCGAGGCCGCCCCCGTCCGTCCCCACCCACAACCCGCCATGCTCATCGAGCGCGAGCGCATAGATCGTGTTGGCCGGCAAGCTGCCCGGATCGTTCGGGTCGTGGCGGAAGACCTCGATGACCGTGCCGTCGGCACGGGCCAGGTCGAGTCCACCGCCATCCGTTCCAAACCAGAGATTGCCGCGGGCATCCTGTGCGATGGCAGTGACCATCGCAGAGCTGACGGCGCCCGGTGCCCCTGACCGGTACGGGAGCTGGCGAATGAGGCCCGTGGCGGGGTCGAGGACGTTGACGCCCCCGCCATACGTGCCAAGCCAGATCTCGCCGTCGCGGGTCTCGACGATCGTCATGATGCCGGCGGCGCTCAGGCTGTGCGTATCGCCCGGCCGTACCGGAATGGAATCGAGACGGCCGTCTGGCGCGAGTCTCTTGAGGCCGTCCGCCATCGTTCCGACCCAGAGCGTTCCGCGCCGATCCTGGTACAGCGACATCACGCGTCCGTTGTCGATGACGACGTGCCGGCGCAGGAGGGTGTCGAGGTCGGTGGTCTTGCCCGCGTCGGCGTCGAATTGGACGAGTCCGCCCCCCATCGATGCGATCCAGATCCGGTCGTTGCGCGCCTCGGCAAATGCGGTGACGAGCCTGCCCATCAGCCAATCGGGGCGGTGACCTCCGAGCTCCCAGCTGCGCGGGTTCCAGCGGCTCACGCCCCCCGACTTGGTTCCGATCCACACGAGGCCGGTCTCGTCCTGGTAGAGCGACATGATGAAGGAATCGCGCAGCGACTCCGCATCGCTCGGGTCGTGGCGATAGTGCGTGAACTCACCGCTCGAACGATCGAGGAGGTCCAGGCCGTCCGTCGTTCCGACCCACAGCCGACCCGCTTGATCCTCGAGCAGGGCCCGGACATCGTCGCTCGCAAGCGAGCTCGGATGCCGCGCGTCGTGGCGCAGGATCTGCACCATCCGACCGTCGCGGTCCATCCGGTCGAGGCCGCCATCGAACGTGCCGACCCAGAGCTCACCCGATTGGTCCTCGAGCACGCGGGAGATCTCGTGACCGCTCAAGGATCGCGGGTCGCCCGGCACGTGCAGGAAATGGACGAACCCGTGCTCGCCTGCGCTCCAGCGATCGAGTCCGCTCTCCGTGCCGGCCCACACCTCGCCGGCGCGATCGAGCATCAAGGTGAAGACGTGATCGTCGATGAGGGAGCGCGGAACGGCGGACTCGTGACGCAGATGCTCGATGCGGCCCGAGGTAGGCTCGAGGATGTCGATCCCGGCGTCGCTCGTTGCGATCCACACTCGCCCCTCGGGACCGACGAGCACCGCGCTCACCGCGTTGCTCGCAAGCGAGCCCGGATCGCGCGGATCGTGGCGGTAGATCGTGAAGTCGTCTCGCGAGCGGTTCCACCGGGCAACGCCCCCGTCCTTGATCGCAATCCACAGATCGTGGTTGTGATCCTCGACGATCTGCCAGATGAAGTTTCCCGGCAGGCCGTTCCGTGCGTCGCGCGAATAGGCGTAGCGGAACAAATCGTGCCCGTCGTAGCGCACGAGACCGTCCTCGGTGCCCAACCAGACGAATCCCTGCGAGTCCTGCAGGGTGCTCGTGACGGTGCTCTGAGGCAGCCCGTCGGACGTGGTCAAGTGCTCGAGAATGAGGGGCGGTGCATCTGCGGCCACGGCGCCGCCGGACATCCCGAGCGCGCAGAGGCTCGCAGCGATCAGCCCTCGGCGTCGCCAGGCGCTCCAACGTGCCTCTTTGCTCATACCTCGGCGCCTCGAGAAGCGGCTCGCGGGCTCGACGAGAGACCGTTCGGCCTGCGCTTACTGATTCGGAACCCAGGGCACGATGTTGGCGGGCGCCGTCGAGGTGCTGGCTCCGGGTTGAGAGGTGGTCCACCAGGGGACGGACTTGGCCCACGCATAGCTCTTGGCCCATGCGTAGCTCGTACCCCACGCGTACTGGCTGCTCCACGGGTACCCGTTGCTCCAGGTGTAGCCGGCGGACCACGCGTATCCGTTGCTCCACGCATAACCCTGGTACCAGGGATAACCGGCGTCCCACGTCAGGCCGTCCCCCGCAAGCGGGGTGCCATACGTCGAGGACTGCATGTTCATGATGTAGAACTCGCCCGCGGCGTTCTCGTTGGCCGGCCCGCCGAAATGCTCGGTGCCCGCGAGGTCCGCGTTGATATTGAGGCCGACGTTCGCGCAGCCGGTCGCGCTGCTCTCGACCGCGGCCACCGCGTTGATGAGCCCCGCACCCTGCTGAAACACACTGTAGGCGAGCGTTCCCGCCGAGGTAACGGCGGGGTCAGCCGCCATGAGCAGACGGCACTTGACCGTGTCTGGCGTGAGCGACGGATTCGCCTGCAGCATCAACGCGACGACTCCCGAGGTGACGGCCGCCGCCTGCGAAGTGCCGGACATGGTGAAGAGTGACTCCCCGGGCAGCATCGAGTTCGGATCGATGCTCGCGAGGTAGCTGCTGCCCGACATCGAGGCGACGATGTGGCCGCCCGGGGCGATCAGCTCCGGCTTCACGAAGCCTTCATAGGTGGGCCCCGTCGAGGAAAACGAGGCGAGCCGATCGTCAGTAAGAACGGACGGGGTGTAATTGTCAGTGAGGGCGCCGACCGTGATGACGTAGGGCACATTGCCGGGCACGTCGATCGTCATCGGGGAGGGTCCCGAGTTGCCCGCCGCCGCGACCACGACGATGCCAGCCTGCCACGCGGCCATCACCGCCTGATCGAGCGGGTCGTCCCAGTAGAACGACTCCGGCGTCGCACCGAACGAGAGGTTCAAAACTCGGATGTTGTATTGCTGCTTATGGGCGACGATCCAGTCGAGGCCTGCGATCAAATCGACGTAGCGCCCGCCGCCTGTGCCATCGAACGCCTGAACGATGACGAGATTCGCCTGCGGCGCGATCGAGAGGTACTGACCCGCGGCGTTGAAGGCGCCGCCCGCAGCGATCGAGGCCACGTGCGTGCCGTGGCCGTACGCATCGCCGCTGACGGGCCCCGAGGTGCCGTCGAGCACGTCCTCGGTGGCGAGGATGCGCGAGCAATAGTTCTGCAGGGGGTCTTCCCAGATTCCGGAATCGAGCACCGCGATCGTCACGCCCGCTCCGGTGATGCCTTGCTGCTGCAGGACGTTGGCGCCGACGCGCGTCGGGTAGTTGGTCTGAAAGAGCAGCGTGGACGAATCGACGCCGCTGCCGTCCTGGACCGTCGCCAAGCCGGTGGTCGCACCGACCACGGGTGATGTGAGCGTACTCACCACCGGGTTCGACGTGACCGTCTGAAGGAGAGGCGACACGGCCGTGCTCAGGAGCGTGCAGGTGAGCGGGTTGGTCGCGACCAGCGACTCTACGGAGCTCGTGAGCGTGTTGGTGCCCGAGACGACGGGCGCCGTGACGCTGCTCACCGTCGAGGTGACCGCGCTCGTGAGCGTGCCGAGCAGCCCGCTCGACTGGCGCATGTGAACCGGACGGTCCTCGAAGAGCCGGATGCCCGCGATGCTGCGCAGTCGGCTCGCTTGGCCGGCATCCAGATAGGAGGCGACCGCGTGAATGATGCCGAGCTCGCGATCCGCCGCCGCGCCGACGCTCTTCAGGCTCCCACGCGCGGCGTCGAGCGTCGTGCCCTGCACGATGTACAGCGAGCGGGCGGCCGAAGACGCATCGCTCGGCGTCGCGCGCGGCGCGGCGCTCGCCACGAGCACGGCACCCGCCGCCATGACGCTCGAGAGCAGCGCGAGCCCAATCGTGCGGATCGAGGGTGCAGTGCGCATCGGACGTACTCTTGGAGCGAAGGCCGCCACTTCCGGTGTTGCTGCGCATTGTCGGAAGAATTGTGATGCGCTCCCGGTGGAGCGGACCGCACTCGGGGGGCGTCCGCGTGTGACCCCCGTCGCATAACAGCCCTGTCAAATCGGCGGTGCTGGTAATGTCAAATCGGCACGTACCGGTAGGGTATTGGTATCGCGCGAGGCTATAGGGAGAGCGCCTCGATGAGCGGCCGGTAATGCGCAAGGTCCGGCGTTGCGAGTCCCTGCTGTTTGCCTTGATCGTCCCAGCGGCGGATGCGCACGGCCTCGGCGGCGAAGGCTTCCTTCTCGAAGCCCACGACCTCGCTTGCGGACATCGCTCCGCCCTGCAGCTCGAGCGTGCGTACCGAGGCCGGGCTGAGCCGCGCGCAGTAGCCCGGATCGATGGCGCACAGATAGCGCTTGGCCGGGACGTGCAGACGCACCGGCTGGTGAACCTCCGGTGCGAAGCGCGTGGCGAGCCAGCGGCCGCCCACCTCCTCGTGTCGCGCATCGACCGTCCACTCGGCGATGTCGTCCGGGACGTCGTCGACCAGATGGCCGATATCGTGCAGCAGGGCGGCGAGGACGAGCGCCGGCGGGGCGCCCTCGAGCTGCGCGGCATACGCAGCTTGCAGGGAATGCTCGGACATCGAGACGGCTTCGCCGAAGTAGGCCTCCGAGCCTCGCTTCTCGAAAAGAGCAAAGATCTCGTCTGCCACGCTCATTCAGCCGCTCCCGCACGCAGCCGGCGACGCAGGACGGCCGCCTCGGAGCGCACACTATCGCGCGTCAGGTAGCAGCCGCGCAAATGGCGCGCCTGCCGCCCCGAGGAGTACGCGGTACGGCCGTGCAGCACCCGCTGATTGTCGAACACGACGACGGTCCCCTCGGCAAGCCGCAGCCTCACCTGGAAGCGCGGCTCGCGCAGCAGTGCCGCGAAGCGGCGATAGGCCTCGTAGAAGGCGCGCACCGCGCGCGGCGCGAGGCGCAGCGGTGCGATCGAGCGGCTGTTGTAGTAAACCGCGCGGATCTCGCCCTCGCCCGAGAGCTCGATGAGCGGCCGCTCCGCATACAGCTCCGCATCCTTCGACTGATAGCGGAACGGAATCGGCTGGTGCGCCAGGCGCTCGAAGGCCTCGGGCGCCGTGGCGCGCAGGTGCTCGGCGATCGCGAAGCCATCGGCGAGCAGGGTCTCTCCGCCCTCCGCGGATGCGACGAGAACGTGCAGCGCCTGAAAACCCGGCACGGGCTCGCGGTAGGGGTTGTCCGTGTGAAGTCCGAGCCCCGCGTCGGAATACGCGAGGTTCTCGGGCTGCGGCACGGTGCGCACGTCGAAAGCGCGGCCGTAGTTGGTTTCCGCGACGCGACCGATGAGCTGCGTGGTCTCCAGCACCGCCGAGTCCTGCGCAGGCACCTCGCTCACGAACGCAAGCCCATCGCGCAGCAGCCGGCCGAGCCACTGCGCGCGCGCGGCGGCATCGCTCTGAAAGGTGCGCGCGGGAAGCCACGCAAAATCTCGCGTGGGATCGAGTGTGCTCCCCTCGAGCCACCGCCGCACCGCGTGATCGGGCCGCAGGTCGGGATCCCCGCGGCCGTGCATCCGCAGCCAGTCGAGACTGAAGGAGGTGCTGCGCGGCTCGCCTTCCCATTCGACGCTGACCGCGGAGCCGCGCAGTGCCGCGGAGCGAATCACGGGGTCTGCCGGCAGATCCGTCACATCGATGAGGCGCTGCCCGCTGTGTGCGTCGCGATCCTCGGGACGGTTGTCCCGCAGCCAGAGGCTGTCGAACTCGCTCGACTCACCATCGGCCCATTCGATCCTGAGCGAGCGGCGTGCCGCAAGGATCCTCTGGGCCGTGCCGTTCGGATTGGCATTCATTGAGCACCGACCCTTCGCATGCGCGCAGGCGTCCCGAGCGCGTGGAGATACCCGGCGCCGAGCGCCGCGAGGGCGCTGATTGCCGTGAGCGTGAGGAACACGCCTCGCCACCCGAACGCGACGGAGAGCCGTGCGACGCTATCGCCGGCGAGTGCGCCCCCCAGGTAGCCTACTCCATCGATGATTCCCGAGGATACGGCGCTTCCACGCTTGCCTCCGAAATCGAGCGCCATGGCGCCCCCCAGATACGAATAAGGCCCGAGCAGACAGAACGCCACGGTTGCGATGAGGACGAGCGGGAAGGAGGAGCCCGCCGCAGGGCTTGCAGGCACGAGCATCAGCAAGAAGAGCGCGGCGGCGCTCGCTGCTAGCCCGACGAACAGCAGCAGCGAGCGCCCCTGCGGCCCCAGCCGGTCGCTCAGCCAGCCGGCGAGCAGAATGGACAGTACGCCCGCTGCCGGGAACACGGCGCTCAGGCTCGCGGCGCTGCCCGCCGTGTAGCCCATCTCATCGCGCAAGTAGAGGGGTGTCCAGGTATTGAACGTCTCGCGGACGATCGTGGTCCCGAACGACAGCAGGCACACGAGCAGGAAGCCCCGATTGCGAAGCAGCGGCAGAAGCAGCCTCGAGAGGCCCGGGGGACGCGAATCCGCCTCGCCGAACACATTGCGCGGATTCACCTTGGCTTCGGGGTAGCCGAGTCGCGCCCGCGACTCGCGCAGGAACAGGAGGTTCGCGAGGAGCAGAGCGCCCGCGACCGCACCGGCGAAGTAGAAGACGCTCCGCCAGCCCGCGCCGTGCTCGATGAGCACTCCCATCGCCTCGCGTGCCACCGCATCTCCGGCGAGGTAGCTCACGCTCAGAATCCCTACGATCGTGCCGTGCGAGGAGTAGTCGAACCACCTCGATGAGATCTTGATGAGCCCGGCCCACGCGCCCGACTGAGTCAGGCGGTTGCCTATCCAGGCGATCGTCAGGACGGGTAGCGCCCCGGTCACAGCGAAGGTCACCGTGAAGAGCGTTGCACCCGCAAGCCCGATCAGGAAATTGCGCCGCCCGCCCCAGAAGTCTCCGAGGCCTCCGAGCAGCGGCTTGCCGAGGGCGTAGGCGAGCACGCCGAGGGAGGACATGGTTCCGAGCTGCACGATCGCCCTGTCGTGGGGGATGCCGTGCTGCGCGAGGTCCTCGACGAGTAGCGGTGCGGCGACCGAGAGATCGGCGCGGCAGAAGTAGAGCGCCGCGTATCCTCCAAAGAGGAGGAGCACGGTGACCGCCTGCCGAGTTCCCAAAGACCGCATGTCGGGCGCTCAACTCCTCGCGCGCCGCAGGGAGCCTAGAGGATGATTGTGGCAGGAGCGAGTCGTTGGCGGTGAGTCGATTCAGCCCGCGGCGGCGTCGCCGGTGGACGTGTCGATCTGCGAGGAGGTGCCCGATGCCGGCTCGGCGGAGTAAAGGTCGCCGCTGCCGAAGCGGCACCCGAGGGCGAGGAGCGCATCGCGCTGCTCCTGGTCATCGACGCCGGTTGCAATCGGGGTGAGCCCGAGCGCGCTCGCCATGGCGATGCCCGCGCCGCACACCTTGCGCGCCACCGCATCGGCGCGCAGCGCGGTGACCCATGCGCGATCGAGCTGCAATCCCCAGATGGGCGCGCGCGCGAGCCAGTCGAGCGAGCCCATGCCGCGCCCGACCTCGTCGACGACGAGCCGCACCCCGAGCTGCCCGATCGCTTCGAGCTGCGACGGATCCTGGGCGATGAAGGTCTTCTCCGCGATCCGCAGCTCGAGCCGCTGCGTGGGAACGGAGCCCCTCGCCAGGAAGCGTGCGATGTCCTCTGCGAAGCCCTCGTGGAGGATGTGGTGGCGAAGCGGGCCGAAGGAGATGCGCACGCCGGGGTCTGCGACACCGGCGAGCGAGGCCCAGTCCGCGCCGAGACGCTCGAGGAGCAGCCGCGATAGTGGCACTGCGAGCCCCGTCGTCTCCGCCACGCGCAGGAACTCCGCGGGGCGAATCTCCCCGCGCAACGGGTGCACCCAGCGCAGGTAGCCGACGCAGGCGATGAGCCGGCCGGAGGCGAGGTCGTGACGCCCGATGTATCGCAGGCGGAAGTCCCCGCGCTCGATCGCCTCGCGCAACTCGCGCGCGGTGTCGAGGCGAGCGAGCGCCCGAAGCCTCACGGTATCGGAGAAGAAGCGCACGGCGGTCCTTGCGGACCGCCGTGCGTCTGCCGCCGCGGCGCGTGCATGATCGAGCAGCATCCGCGGCGAGGAGGCGTCCTGGCCGAGGATCGCAACGCCAGCATAGGGGGTGAGATGAAACTCGGCTCCCCCCGATTGAATCGGCTCGCGCAGGCTCGCGCACACCTCGGAGACGCAGGCCTCGACGGCGTCGCGATCCGCGCTCTCGAGCACGAGGGCGAGGAGGCTCTCGCTGAGCTGTCCGATGTACCACCACGGCCCGCCGCTTCCCGGCTCACCCGGGGGGGATGGCAGGCGCCGCAGCGCCGCACTCATCACCTGTTCGGAGACCGAGGCGGCAAGCACCTGCGCAATGTCGGCGACCCCGTCGAGGTGGATGACGGCCACCGCGATCGGGCTCTCACGCAGCGCAGCGAGCGCCAGGGACTCGCGCAAGCGCTTGAGGAAACCGCGCCGGTCGAGATGCGGCTGCGGGCGCTCACCGGTGTCGGAGCCGTCGTCCCGCGAAGGCGCCTGCACCGCGCGCAACATGCAGATCGCGCGATCGGGACCCTGCGCGCTCACGCGCGCCTCGTACTCTTGGCCCTCGTGCAGGAAGGAGGCTTGCATGGCGGCTCGCTGCGCGATCGCTCTGCGCGTGAGCTGCCTCAAGAGCGTCGCGATGGGCTCGGGCCAGAGCATCGCCACCTGCTCCGCCGTCGCCTCACGCGGGGGCTGCAGCGCCGGCACGCCATGCCCTCCGCCGTGCGCGAGCACCACGCCGTCGCGCCTCATGAGCACGACGAGATCGGGGAGGGCCTGGATCAACGTATCGCCGGGCATGACGCGTCCCGTTGAGGCGCGGAGGGGCCGGGGCAAGGTTAGGGGCTCGGGAGCGCTCGAGTCCTAGACGCAGGTAACATATCCGCACGCCGTCCGGCGGGCGAGCACAGGCGCACCCATGACAACGCACACCGCGACGATCGAATGGCGCCGCAATGCAGCCCCATTCCTCGACAGGCGCTACAGCCGCGCACACGAGTGGCGCTTCGATGGCGGGGCCGTGGTCCAGGCCTCGAGCTCGCCGCAGGTGGTGCGCGTGCCGCTCTCGAACCCAGCCTACGTCGATCCCGAGGAGGCATTCATCGCCGCGCTCTCGAGCTGCCACATGCTGTGGTTTCTCGACTTGGCAGCGGCGGCGGGCTATCTCATCGAGCAATACAGCGACCGGGCGGAAGGCCGGATGGGGCGGCGCGACGGCAAGGAGTGGGTCGAGAGCGTCGTGCTCGCGCCCGTCGTGGAGTTCGGCGGCACGCGCAGGCCGGATGAGGAGGCCGTACGCGAGCTCCACCACCGCGCTCACGAGGCCTGCTTCATCGCGAATTCGGTCCGCACCGCGGTCTCCGTAGCCGGCAGCTGGACGTTCGCGGGCTGACCCTGCCGTCGCGTAACCGCCGCGCATCGTGCGAGCGGCCGCCGCGCCCGCTCACGGGTAGAATACGCGCCCCTTTGTGCTCTTGCTCACCGCCGGGGTGTCGCCATGTCCACGCGCGTGATCTCGCTCGGGTTGCTCCTTTGTGCCCTCGTCACCTTCCCGATTGCGGGTCACACCGTGGAGGCGAGCAAGTCCGAGACGAAGCCCGAGTCGCAGAGTCAGCCGCCCGATGCATATGCCGAGCAGCGCCACGAGAGCCACGGCTCGATCATGCTCGCCGGCAAGCGCATCGAGTACACCGCGGTCGCGGGCACGATCATGATCGAGGACATGAAGAACGAGCCGGGCGCGATGATGTCCTACGTGGCCTACCTCAGGAGCGGCCCGGGACTGCCCTCCACCCGCCCCCTCGTCTTTCTCTACAACGGCGGCCCGGGCTCATCGACGGTGTGGCTGCACATGGGCGCATTCGGGCCGAAGCGCGTCGTGGTCGGCAATGCGGTAGAGGGTCCTCCGGCTCCTTACCAGCTCGTTGACAATGCCGACAGCCCGCTCGATGTGGCCGATCTGGTCTTCGTCGATGCGCCGGGGACGGGGTTCGGCCGCGTCGGCGTCGATCTCGAGAAGGTTCCCGCGGAGGATAACCAGCGTCAGGACGCCGAGAAGAAGAACGCCGAGCTCACGAAGGATTTCTACGGCGTCGATCAGGACGCCCGCGCCTTCGACATCTTCATCACGAAGTTCCTGACGAAGTTCTCGCGCTGGAACTCTCCGAAATACCTGTTCGGCGAGAGCTACGGCACCACGCGATCGGCGGTTCTCGCCGCGGTGCTGAAGACCCGGACCGACATCGACCTGAACGGCGTGATGCTGCTCTCGCAGATCCTGAACTTCGGCTTGAGCGACGACAGCCCGGGTCACGATCCGGGCAACGACCTGCCCTACATCATGAGCCTGCCGACCTACGCCGCTACCGCGTGGTACCACAAGAAGGTCCCGAACCCGCCGGCGGACCTCGAGTCCTTCCTCGCGCAGGTCGAGCAGTTCGCAGTCACCGACTATGCGTCGGCGCTGATGGCCGACGAGCTCTCGGCAGAGCAGCGCCACGCGGTCGCCGAGCGGCTCCACGACTACATCGGATTGCCGGTCGAGTATCTCGAGAAGGCGAACCTCAGGGTGAACGGCGGGATGTTCGAGAAGACGCTGCTCGAGGACCAGGGCCTCACGATCGGACGCCTCGACACGCGCTATGCGAGCCCGACGCTCGACCTGCTCAGCAAGGAGGCCCAATACGATCCTCAGTCGGCGGCGATCGATTCGGCGTTCGTCTCGACCTACAACGAGTACGCGCGCACAACGCTCGGCTTTCCGCGCGATGCGGAATTCAAATCCGAGATCGACCTGTGGACCAAGTGGGACTGGAAGCACAAGCAGCCGGGCGAGAGCAGCGCGGGTTCCTTCTCGGTCAACGTGATGCCCGATCTCGCGCTGGTGATGAAGACCAACCCGCGGCTGAAGGTCGAGCTGTTCAGCGGCTACTACGATCTCGCGACGCCCTTCTTCGAGGGCCAGTACGAGATGGGCCATCTCGGACTGCCCCCGGAGGTGCGCAAGAACATCGAGATCCAGCGCCTCGACTCCGGACACATGGTGTATGTGAACCCCGAGGCACTGAAGCAGCTGCACGATCGCTTCGTCGCGTTCATCGAGGCGACGAGCGGATCGCGGGCGGGCTCCTAGCGCAGGCCCCTGGGCGCGCGACCCTAGAGCCAGAGCACGCCTGCGAGGATGCTGAGCACCGTGAGCGGCAGGCCCACCTTGAGGTAGGTGCCCAAGCGGATCTCGATGCCGCGCGCCTCGGCGCCCCGCGCCACGATGAGATTCGCAATGGAGCCGACGAGCGTGAGATTGCCGGCGAGCGTCGAGGCCATCGCGAGGGCGAGCCACGCACGCCGCGGCTCGTGCAACGCCGCGACGAAGGGCTTCAGCACCAGCACGGCGGGCACGTTGCTCACGACGTTCGAGAGCACTGCCGTGAGCGTGCTCAGCACCGGAATTCGCTCAAGGCCGAGCGCGCCGATCACCGCGTGCGCGCCGGCCGAGAACAGCCACTTCTCGATGCCTGCCACGACGATGAACAGGCCGGCGAACATCGCAAGCAGCGGCCAATCGATCTGCGCATAGACCTCGCTCGATTCCACACGACGGGTGATGAGCATCACCGCCGCGGCGGCGATCGCCACCGCGGCCGGCGGCAGTCCCGCGAAAAACCCCGCCATCATCGCGATCGCGACGAGCACCGGCTTGAGCAGGTGCGAGGGGCGGGCCGTGGGCGACTCGGCCGGCGGGCTCGCGAGCCGCTCTCGCGTCCAGAACTCGTGGCGGAAGAGGAGTGCGAGCAGCACGAAGGTGAGCACGAGCGCGATCGCGGCGACGGGCGCGAGTGCCGCTGCGAACTCGGTGTAGGGGATGCGCGAGAGGCTTCCGATGATGATGTTCTGCGGATTGCCGGTGATCGTCGCGGTGCTGCCGGCGTTCGAGGCCATCGCGACCGCGAGCAGATACGGAATCGGGTCGCGCTTGAGCCGTGCGGTGAGATCGCAGACGAGCGGGGTCAGCACGAGGCAGACGGTGTCGTTCACGAGAAACGCCGAGAACGCTCCGGAGACGAGCACGACGGCTGCGAGGAGTACGAGCGGATGGTGTGCGCGGGTCGCCGCCCACGCACCGACCGCGGCGAAGAAGCCGCAGAGGCGCAAATGCGCGACCACGATCATCATCCCGAGCAGCAGCGTGATCGTGTTGAGATCGATCGCCCGATAGGCCTCCTCGAGCGAGAGGGCTCCGCAGGCGACCATGCCCGCCGCGCCGGCGAGTGCGGCCCCCGCACGGTCGAGCTTCAGGCCCGGAATGCGGCCGAGCGCCATCGCAAGATAGGTCATCGCGAACACGGCGATCGCGGCGGCTTCGGTCCCCATGGCGCTAAACTAGCACCGCCCGGCTTGCGAGGACCCATGCTCGAGGACATCCGCGCCATCGCATTCGATCTCGACAATACCCTGTGGGCCGTCGAGCCCGTGCTCGCACGCGCCGAGCAGCGCCTCCTCGAATGGCTGCGCGAGCACTGCCCGCGGATTCCCGAGCGGGTATCGATCGAGGAGATGCGGGCCGCGCGCGAGCAGCTCGCGCGGGAGGAGCCCGAGAGAGCGTACGACCTTACGTACCTGCGCACGGCAGCCCTCGCGCGGCACGCGCGGGCGTGCGGATACGATGAGGAGATCGCCGGCCGCGCCTTCGAGATCTTCTTCTCGGCTCGCAACGAGCTCGAGCCCTTCGAGGACGTACGGCCGGCGCTCGAGCGGCTGCAGCTGCGGTACACGCTCGCGAGCCTGAGCAACGGTAACGCCGATCTCGCCCGCATCGGCATGGCAGAGCTCTTCGCCCTCTCTCTCAATGCGCGCCAGATCGGAGCCGCAAAGCCGCATCCCAGGTGCTTCGAGCGCCTGTCGCAGGGGTTGCGCCTGCCTCCGGCCGAGATCCTCTACGTGGGGGATGATCCGCGGCTCGATGTCGAGGCGGCGCGCGCCTGCGGGTTGCGGACGGGCTGGATCAATCGGCGCTGCGGTCCCTGGCCGAGCGGGCTCGCCGCACCCGATCTGACGGTCGCCGATTGCGGCGAGCTCGCCGATGTCCTCGAGTGAGGTTCCACTCGCGATGGCGCTGGCCGCGCAGCTCGGGATGCACGTTGCCGACCGGCCGGTCTCGCGCGTCCAGGGCGGCTCGGTAAGCGAGTGCTATCGCTGGGAGAGCGTTGCCGGGCCGCTCTTCGTCAAGGTGGCCGAGGCCGGCAAGCTCGCTTGCCTCGAGGCCGAGGCGATCGGGCTCGAGGAGCTGCGCGCCGCGGATGCGGTACGGGTGCCGGGCGTGCTCGCGTTCGGCGCGAGCGGGGCTCGAGCGTACCTCGTGCTCGAGTGGCTGGACTTGCAGCCCTCCTCCGCATTTGCCGAGGAGCTCCTCGGCGAGCGCCTTGCGCGACAGCATCGCATCTCGGCGCCCGAGTTCGGCTGGCAGCGTGACAACATGATCGGGGCGACGCCGCAGCTCAACCCCGGTACGGGCGACTGGGTGAGCTTCTTCCGCGAGCAGCGGCTCGCCTACCAGCTCGAGCTCGCTCGCTCGATTGGCTACACCGACCGACTGCAGCAGCGCGGAGCGCGCCTCCTCGAGCGCATGGATGGGCTGTTCACCGCGCATCGCCCCGCGCCTGCACTGCTGCACGGCGATCTGTGGGGAGGCAACTGGGGCGTCGATCCACACGGTGCGCCCGTCATCTTCGATCCGGCGGTGTACTTCGGCGATCGCGAGGCCGACCTCGCGATGACGCGGCTCTTCGGCGGATTCGGGCCGAGCTTTCACGCGGCCTACCACGACACGTGGCCGCTCGCGCAAGGGTCCGAGACTCGCGCGGTGCTCTACAACCTCTACCACGTCCTCAATCATCTGAATCTCTTCGGCGCGGGCTACCTCAAGCAAGCCGAGTCGATGATCGATCGGCTGCTGGCGGAACTTGGCTGAAGCTCAAGACGGCAGGTGGGGGACGGGAATGCGCATCGAGCGCTTGATCGTCTCGAGCACGACGGTCGAGTGCACGTCTCTCACGCTCGGAATCTTGAGGAGCTTGCGCAGCACGATGTTGCTGAGCGCCTCGAGATCGGCCGTGATGACCTGCAGCAGGAAGTCGTGCTCGCCCGTCGTCGCATAGCAGGCAACGATCTCATCGAGCGCATCGAGCTCGCGCCGGAACTGCGCCACGTTCTCGTCCGTGTGCCGCTCGAGCTTGACCTGCACGAACGCTTGTACCGAGAGCCCGAGTCGCGCCGGATCGACCACCGCGGTGTATCCCTGGATCACTCCACCGTCCTCGAGCTGGCGAATACGCCGGGCGCAGGGAGTCCCGGAGAGCCCGATCTTCTCTGCGAGCTCGACGACGGGGCGGCGGCCGTCCCTCTGCAGCTCCTCGAGGATGCGTACGTCGAGCCGATCGAGTCGCATGGCGGATATCACCAAAAATATCTTGATTAAGGCAGTATATTACTAACCATTGGCGTCCCTGAGCTGCAAATTGGCGCCTTTCACCGCCCTCATGGTACTAGGCTCTGAGGATTGAGGCGGTCTTGCGGGAGCGGCCGGCGCTGCGCCGTGCGGGCCCTGCCAGGCGCGAGAGGAGTGCGAGGCGATGTCGGCAGTCCCGCAGAACCCGCCCTCGATGCCTTCGATCCCCCGGATCGACTGGCCGCGGGTGCTCGCGCCCGCGTTCCGCTCGCGCGCGCTCGATGAGCTCGAGGAGACCCGGCTTTATCCCGAGCGCAAGGTGCTCTACCAGTTCTCGGCTCGTGGGCACGAGGTCCCGCAGACGCTGCTCGCGCAGGAGCTCACCGGCCGGCGCGATGGTATTGCAAGCTACTACCGCTCGCGCCCTCTGCTGCTCGCGCTCGGATTGCCACTCGAGCGGGCGCTCGCCTCGACGATGATGCGTGCGAGTGGCTTGAGCGCGGGGCGGGACATCGGCGTCGTCTTCAACTGGCCGCGCAACGACGGGCCGTGCGTGCTGCCGGCCTGCGGTGGGGTGGGAACCCAGTACACCCCGGCGGTGGGATGGGCGCAGGCGATCCGTTACCGCTCGGGGGTACTGCGCGACTCGCGCTTCGCCGGGAGCATCGCCGTGGCGCACGGCGGGGATGCCTCGACGGCCACGAACGGATTCTGGTCGGCGCTCAACATTGCGACGACCCAGCGCCTCGCCGTGCTCTTCGTCATCGAGGACAACGGTTACGGGATCTCGGTGAGCTCGGATCACCAGACGCCCGGCGGCAACATCGCGGCGAATCTCGCCTCCTTTCACAACCTCGAGGTTCTCGATGCGGATGGGGCCGACACACCCCGCACGGCGCTGCTCGTGCAGCAGGCGGTAGCGACCGTGCGCGGGGGGGCGGGTCCCGCGCTGCTGCGGATTCGCGTGCCGCGACTGAGCGGGCACTCGGGACAGGATACTCAGGCCTACAAGTCTTCCGCGGAGATCGCAGCCGAGCAGGCGCGCGATCCGCTCGCGCGGCTGCGCGGCGCGCTCGTGCCCGCGGTGCTGACCGAGGAGACCTGGCGCAGCCTCGAGCAGCGCGCCCGCGCCGAGGTGCTCGAGGCGCTCGCCCGAGTCGAGCGGGAGGCCCCGCCGGAGGGTGCGCAGGCGCGGCGGTTCGTCTTCAGCGAGCGGCGCACGGACGGCTCGCTCGAGGTGCAATCCCAGGGTGGGATGCGCGCCGAGGGTATCGAGCCTCCCGCGGGTCGCGAGACGCCCGCGCCCGAGGGTCCGCGTCTCAACATGGTGACCGCCATCCGACGCACGCTCGAGCACGAGCTCGCCGTGAACCCGCGGGTCGTCATCTTTGGAGAGGACGTGGGGCGCAAGGGCGGCGTGCATGCGGCAACGCTCGGGTTGCAGGAGAAGTTCGGCGCCGAGCGGGTGTTCGACACCAGCCTTTCCGAGGAAGGCATCATCGGCCGCGCGGTCGGGATGGCGCTCGCCGGGCTCGTACCGGTGCCGGAGATCCAGTTTCGCAAGTACGCCGAGCCCGCAGCCGAGCAGCTCGATGACTGTGGCACGATGCGCTGGCGCACCGCGAACCACTTCGCCGCTCCGATGGTGGTGCGCATGCCGGGAGGCTTCTTCCGCTGCGGGGACCCATGGCACAGTCAAACGAACGAGGTGCAGTTCGCGCACGCGGTGGGCTGGCGGGTCGCCATGCCGTCCAACGCGGAGGATGCGGTCGGGCTCCTGCGCGCGGCGCTGCGCGGCAACGATCCGACCATTTTCTTCGAGCACCGCGCCATGCTCGACAGCGCCTGGGCGCGACGGCCCTATCCGGGGGACGATTTCATCCTGCCGTATGGGAAGGCGAGAGTCGTGCGCTGCGGTCGGGAGTTGACCGTCATCACCTGGGGAGCGATGGTCGAGCGATGCGAGCGGGCGGCGGAGGACTCTGCGGTCGCGTGCGAGGTGCTCGATCTGCGCACGCTCGTACCCTGGGATCGGAGCGCCGTTCTGGCCTCCGTCGCGAAGACGCGCCGCTGTCTCATCGTGCACGAGGACAATCGGACGGCGGGGTTCGGCGCCGAGGTCGCCGCCACGCTCGCGCAGGAGGCGTTCTCGGATCTGGAGGCGCCCATCGAGCGGCTGGCCATGCCGGATGTGCCGAGTCCTCACAGTCTGCAACTCCTCGAGGCGGTGCTGCCGGGCGTCCCGCAGATCGTGGCAGCGATCCGCAGGCTCGCGAGCCTGTGAGCAGGACCCGCAGAGCCGGACGGGGTGCGCCATGATTGAGCGGATGCATCGGGAATGACCGTCGAGGTTCGCGCACCCTCCGAGCAGTCGGAGGGGACCCGCTCTCAGATCGTGCGCTGGCTCAAGTCGGCCGGCGAGGCAGTCGTGCGGGACGAGCCGCTCATCGAGGTGGAGACGGACAAGGTCACGGTGGAAATCGCCGCGCCGGCCTCCGGAGTGCTGCGCGAGATCCTCAAGCAGGAGCAGGAGGAGATCGCTCCCGGGGAGCTGCTCGGCCGCATCGAGACGCGCGCCTCTGACTCGATTGCGGCATCGCCGGTGCAAGCGAACCGCGCCGCAGCGGTGGGGGAGGACGCCGGCGCCCGCGGCAGGGATCCCGGAGCGCACCGCGCAGCGCCGGCAGTGCAGGCGTCAGACTCGGCAGCCGAGCGCAGGCGTGCGGATGCGACCGGCCACATGAGCCCCGCCGTCAAGCGGCTGCTCGCGGAGCGGGGCCTCGAGCCTGCCGCGGTTCGGGGAACCGGGCAGGGTGGGCGCATCACGGTCGACGACGTGCTCGAGCACGTCTCGACGGACCGCGCGCGAGCGCCGGCGCCGGGCTCGCCCGCGTCCGGACGCCTCATTCCGCACTCGGCGCTGCGCAAGCGCATCGCAGAGCACATGGTGAGGAGTCTGCTCGAGACTGCCCCCCACGTCACGACGGTATTCGAAGCGGACTTCTCGGCGGTGCTCGCGCACCGCGTCCGGCATCGCGAGGCGTATGCACGCGCGGGCGCGCCCCTCACGCTGACCGCCTATATTCTCGCGGCCTGCGTAGGGGCGATCCGCGCGGTGCCCGAGGCGAACGCGCGCTGGATGGAGGAGGCGCTCGAGGTCCTCGAGCGGATCGATATCGGAGTTGCCACCGCGCTTCCCGACCGCGGGCTCATCGTTCCCGTCGTGCGCAACGTGCAGCAGCTCACCTTGGAGGAGATCGCTCGAGAGCTCGCGCGGCTCGTGGGTCTCGCGCGCGAGGATCGCCTCACGCCCGAGGATGTGCGCGGCGGAACGTTCACGATCTCGAACCACGGGGTGAGCGGCAGCCTGCTCGCCGCACCGATCGTGATCAATCAGCCGCAGTCGGCAATCCTCGGCGTCGGCAAGGTGGAGAAGCGCCCGGTCGTGATCGAGCAGCCGGGCCCGGAGCGCATCATTGCGCAGCCCCGCGGCTTCGTGACGCTCACGATCGATCACCGTGTGATGGATGGCCATCGGGCCAACCGCTTTCTGGAGGTGCTGGTACAGGCGCTCGAACACTGGCCGCTCGCGTGAGTCCACGGCCGCAGCGCAGGACCCGAGGATGCTGAAGTTTCACTCCCTGACCGTGCGCGAGGTGCAGCCGGAAGCCGAGGACGCCGTCCGTCTCGTGCTCGAGGCACCTCCCGCGCTCGAGCCGCTCTTTCAAACGCGGGCAGGACAGCACCTCGTGCTGCGCCGGTGGCTCGACGGACGGGAGATGCGCCGGACGTACTCCCCGACGGGTGCGGCGGGAGAGCTACCGCTCACGCTCGCCATCCGGCTGCAGCCCGGCGGGCGGTTCTCGCAGTACCTCGCCCGGGAACTGCATCCGGGCGACACGATCGAGGTGATGCCGCCCGGTGGGAGCTTCGGTGCAGCGCTCGTGCCCCTCGCGCAGAGCGCGATCTATGTCGTGTTCGTCGCGGGAAGCGGGATCACGCCCGTCCTCTCGATCGTGCGCACGGCTCTCGCGGAGCAGCCGCTCGCGCGCGTGATCGTGTTCTACGGTAACCGCAGCGCCGCGCGCGCGATGCTGCTCGAGGATCTGCTCGCGCTGAAGGACCGCTACCTGTCGCGGCTCGCCGTGCACTTCATCATGAGCGCGGAGCCCCAGGAGACGGAGCTTCTCAACGGTCGCATCGACGGTGCGAGGACGCGCGAGCTCGCGCGGAGGTTTTTCGAGCCGCAGGCGGTGCGCGCCTACTTTCTCTGCGGTCCCGGGGACATGATGGACCAGGTGGGCGGTGCGCTGCGTGCGCTCGGGGTGCCGGCCGAGCGCATCCACGCCGAGCGCTTCACGCCGGATGAGCGGCCGGAAGCGACAGCGCTTGCGGCCGCGAGCACCGGCAGGGCCGAGCAACCTCACATCGCGCGTACCGCGCCTGCGGCACCGGCGCCCGCCGCCGCGCCTGAGGAGCGGTCGGTACCAGGACTCACCGAGGTCACGGTGTTCATGGACGGGCGGCGCCGCAGCTTCACGATGCGCACGGGCGAGGAGACGATCCTCGATGCCGGCGGTCGCGCGGGGCTCGAGCTGCCGTACTCGTGCCGCGCGGGGGTGTGCTCGACGTGCCGGACGCGGCTCGTTCGCGGCAAGGTCGACATGCGCGCAAACTACTCCCTCGAGGACTGGGAGCTCGAGCAGGGCTTCATTCTCGCCTGCCAGTCACTCGCCCTGACTGCGGAGCTCGAGCTCGACTACGACGCGAGATGAGGGGTCACCGATCACGATGCCAGATGCCTACGTTTGCGATGCGATCCGCACTCCCTTCGGCCGCTATGCTGGTGCCCTCGCCCCGGTGCGCGCCGACGATCTCGCCGCGCTTCCGCTGCGCGCGCTCATCGAGCGTCATCCGCAGGCGGACTGGGGACGGCTCGATGATGTGTACTACGGGTGCGCCAACCAGGCGGGCGAGGACAATCGTAACGTCGCACGCATGGCCGTCCTGCTCGCGGGTCTGCCCGAGACGGTTCCCGCCGCCACGGTGAACCGGCTCTGCGGCTCGAGCCTCGAGGCGGTCGCCCTTGGGGCGCGGGCCATCCGCAGCGAGGAGGCCGAGCTCATCATCGCCGGTGGCGTCGAGAGCATGAGCCGCGCCCCCTACGTGCTCGGCAAGGCCGAGAGTGCTTTCGCGCGCGGCGCGAAGCTCGAGGACACGACGCTCGGCTGGCGGTTCGTCAATCCGGCGATCCAGGCCCGCTGCGGTATCGATTCGATGGCCGAGACGGCGGAGAATCTCGTCGCCGAGCGCAACATCACGCGCGCCGATCAGGACGCGTTCGCGTTGCGCAGTCAGCAGCGATACGCACGCGCGCGCGCGCGCGAGTTCTTCAAGCGGGAGCTCGTGCCCGTCTCGGTCCCGCAGGGACGGGCGGCCGCGCGACTCGTCGACGCCGACGAGCATCCCCGCCCGGATACGACACTCGAGGGTCTCGCGAGGCTCAAGGGGGTGGTGCGGCCCGAGGGCTCGGTCACTGCGGGGAACTCCTCCGGGATCAACGATGGCGCCGCCGCGCTCCTGCTCGCGAGCGAGGCGGCGGCGCGCCGCCACGGGCTCGAGCCGCGCGCGCGCATTCTCGGGTGCGCGGTCGCGGGAGTTGCGCCGCGCATCATGGGAGTCGGCCCGGTGCCGGCGACCCGCAAGCTCCTGGCACGAAGCGGGCTCGCGCTCACCGAGCTCGACGTGATCGAGCTCAACGAGGCTTTTGCGGCCCAGTCGCTCGCGGTGCTGCGCGAGCTCGGGCTTCCCGACGATGCCGAGCAGGTCAATCCCAACGGCGGCGCGATCGCGCTCGGGCACCCCCTCGGGGCGAGCGGCGCGCGACTCGTTGCGACGGCGCTCAATCAGCTCGAAGCGGCGGGCGGCCGGCGCGCGCTCTGCACGATGTGCATCGGCGTGGGCCAGGGTATCGCGCTGCTCCTCGAGCGCGTTTGAGAGGGCGGGACATGCGGCTTCAAAGCTTCGTGGCGGGCCGGTGGCGGACGGGTTCCGGCTCGATGGTGAGCCTCCAGGATGCAACGACCGGAGAGGTCGTCGCGGAGGCCTCGACGCAGGGAATCGACGGCCACGCGATCCTTGAGCACGCGCGCGAGGTGGGCGGACCGGCCTTGAGAAAGCTCACTTTTCACGAGCGCGCGGCCCTCCTCAAGGAGCTCGCGAAGCGGCTCACGGAGCACAAGGAGGAGTTCTACGCGCTGTCGTACGCGACGGGAGCCACGCGCTCCGATTCGTGGATCGACATCGATGGCGGCATCGGCACGCTCTTCGTCTACGCGAGCAAGGGCATGCGCGAGCTGCCCGACGGGCGGATCTACGTCGATGGCGCGCTCGAGATGCTCTCGAAGACCGGCACCTTCGTCGGGCAGCACGTCTGCGTCCCGCTCGAGGGCGCCGCGATCCACATCAACGCGTTCAACTTCCCGGTCTGGGGCATGCTCGAGAAGCTCGCCCCCGCGCTCCTCGCGGGAGTGCCGGCGATCGTGAAGCCCGCGACCGCGACGTGCTATCTCACCGAGCGCGTCTTCCGGTGCATCGTCGACTCCGGGATCCTGCCCGAGGGCGCGGTGCAGCTGCTGTGCGGCGGGATCGGCGACCTGCTCGAGCACGTCGGCTGCCAGGATGTCGTGTCCTTCACGGGCTCGGGCAGCACGGCGCAGAAGCTGCGCCGGCATCCGGCGCTCGTGACGAGCGCGGTACGGCTCATCGCCGAGACCGACTCGCTCAACTCCTGCGTGCTCGGGCCCGATGCCGGCGCCGGCACGCCGGAGCTCGACTTGTTCGTGCGCGAGGTCGTGCGCGAGATGACCGTCAAGGCGGGCCAGAAGTGCACCGCAATTCGCAAGGCACTCGTGCCGCAGCCGCAGCTTGGCGCGGCGGTCGAGGCGCTGCGCGGTGCGCTCGGCAAGGTGGTCGTCGGGAACCCGCGGCGCGAAGAGGTCGGCATGGGACCGGTCGCCTCGCTCGCTCAGCGGCAGGAGGTGACCGAGCAGCTCGCGAAGCTCGAGAGCGAAGCGCAGATCGCGTACGGTGGCGCTCCCGACTCCAGGCTCGTCGATGCGGATGCGGATCGGGGCGCGTTCGTGCCGCCGACACTGCTGTGTTGCCGTGACTCGAGCGCGGCGCGGGCGGTGCATGCGATCGAGGCCTTCGGGCCGGTGTGCACGGTGCTTGCGTACCGCGATCTCGACGAAGCCATCGCGCTCGCGCGGCGCGGGAACGGCAGTCTCGTCGGGTCGGTCTTCACGGCCGACGAATCGGCGGCCGCGCGGCTCGTCCTCGGGCTTGCCCCCTTGCACGGCCGCCTGCTCGTCGTGAGCCGCCACTGCGCCAAGGAATCGACCGGCCATGGCTCGCCGCTGCCGCACCTCGTGCATGGCGGGCCGGGGCGGGCGGGCGGGGGCGAGGAGATGGGGGGCATTCGCGGGGTGCTGCACTACATGCAGCGCACCGCGTTGCAGGGCACTCCGGATGTGCTCGGCGCGGTGACGGGACGATACCTGCGCGGCGCACGCGAGTGCGACCCGGGCGTACACCCCTTCCGCAAGCCCTTCCACGACCTCGTGATCGGGGATACGTTCCGCAGCCGCGAGCGGGAGGTGACGCTCGAGGACATCGAGAGGTTCGCGGAGCTCTCCGGAGATCGCTTCTACGCGCACATGGACGAGGCGGCCGCGCGTCGCAATCCGCTCTTCGGTGGACGCGTCGCGCACGGCTACTTCCTGATCGCAGCGGCGGCCGGTCTCTTCGTCGAGCCCGCTTACGGGCCGGTGCTCGCCAACTACGGGCTCGAGGGACTGCGCTTCCTCAAGCCCGTGAAGCCGGGTGACCGAATCAAGGTACGGCTCACCTGCAAGGAGAAGTCGCTGCGCGCGGACAAGGGCTACGGCGAGGTTCGCTGGGACACCGAGATCACGAATGCGGCAGGCGAGGTGGTTGCGAGCTACGACGTGCTCACGATGGTGAGCGAGCAGCCCGTGCCGGGTGCGGGTGCCGCGTAGGGCGCCCCCTCGGCAGGCTCAGCGGGTATCCGGAAGCGCAACGGACAGCTCGAGCACCTCGTGCCCCTGGGCACGCTCGAGATTGATGCGCACGGCCTCGGGGTCGACGTTCACGTACTTGCGAATCACCTCGAGCAATTCCCGGCGCAGCAGCGGCAGGTAATCGGGGCCACCCCGAGCGCTGCGCTCCTGCGCGACGATGATGCGCAAGCGCTCCCGTGCGACGTGCGCGGAGGGCGGTGTGCGGCGGAACAGGTCGAGAAGACCCACGTCAAGCACCGAACAGCCGCGCGAAGAGCCCCTTCCTCGGCTCCTCGACGAAGCGCAGCGGGAGCGTCTCCCCGAGCAACCGACCGACGGCGTCCTGGTAGGCGTGCGAGACGACGCTCCCCTCGTTGAGGATGACCGGGGTGCCGGCGTTCGAGGCCGTGAGGACATCCACCGACTCGGGGATCACCCCGACCACATCGAGTCCGAGAATCTCCTTCACGTCCCCGACACTCATCATCTCGCCGCTTGCGACGCGGCGCGGACTGTAGCGGGTCAGCAGGAGGTGCTCCTTCACACCGCCGTTGCCCTTCTCGGCGCGCAGCGTGCGGCTTGCGAGCAGGCCGAGGATCCGATCCGAGTCGCGCACCGAGGAGACCTCGGGATTCACCACGACGATGGCGCGGTCGGCGAAATACATCGCGAGGTGCGCGCCCTTCTCGATCCCCGCGGGCGAGTCGCACAGGACGTAGTCGAAGCCGTCGGCCGCGAGCTCATCGAGCACGCGCTGCACGCCCTCGGCCGTCAGGGCGTCCTTGTCGCGGGTTTGCGATGCCGCGAGCACGTAGAGGTTCTCGAGGCGCTTGTCACGGATGAGCGCCTGCCTGAGCGTGCAATCCCCGTGAATCACGTTGACGAAGTCGTACACCACGCGCCGCTCGCAGCCCATGATCAGATCGAGGTTGCGCAGGCCAATGTCGAAGTCGATCACGGCGACGCGCTTGCCGCGGCGCGCGAGGCCGCAGGCGATGCTCGCCGATGTGGTGGTCTTCCCGACGCCACCCTTGCCGGAGGTCACAACGATGATTTCCGTCAATGCTCAGTCCCCCCACACGGATGCGGTATGCCGCTGCGTCGGCGCGAACGACGACCACGGCTCGAAGAGGCTCGGGCGGAGCGTTAGCCGCCGATTCGCGCGAGCCGCAAGTCGCCTCCATCGAGCCACGCCTGCACGGTGTGGCCCACGAGGTCGCCGGGAAGCGTCTCGAAGACGCGAAAGACGCCGGCGATCGAGACGAGCTCGGCATGAAACTCCTGGCAGAACACGCGCGCCGTGGTTTCGCCCTGCGCGCCGGCCATCGCGCGGCCGCGCAGCGCTCCATACACGTGCACGCACCCGTCGGCCATCACTTCGGCACCCGCACCGACGCTTGCGGTCACCACGAGGTCGCGCAGCCGCGCGTAGACACGCTGGCCCGAGCGAACGGGTTGCTGCTGGATGAGCGCGCGTCCGAGCTCCGGCTCCTGCGCCGCCGATTCGCTGGGCTTGAGCACCGGCGGCGGCTTGCTCGGCGGGCGAAATTGCGGCAGCACCGGCAGCTCGAGCGCGCGCGCGAGCGGATCGACGAACGGCGCGCCGCTCACGAGGCCGACCGGAATCATCCCCGCACGGCGGACGGCCTCGATCACCGCGCGCACCTCGACGGGCCCGGGGGGCGCCTCGATCAGGGCGAGGTCCAAGCCGACGGCCGTGCGCTCGAAGAACCGCGGCGCCGTGGCGACGCGCCCCGTGAGCTCATCGAGAATCGCGCCGGGATCCAGCGTTCGGATGCGCACCTGCGCGAGGTCGAGCGGTCCGAACCGAATCTCGAGCGCGGACTCCTCTCGCGACGCCGCGGGGCTCGTTTCCCCCGGCTCGGCTCTGTTTGCTTTTGTCGAGCTTCCGAACACGATGCGAGACCCTGCGCCGGTGCGGCGCATACCCGGAAAGCCGCGCAGTGTACTCGTCCTGAATGACAGCGCCAACGCGCGCGAACGCGAGTGCGCTCAGCCGGCGGGGACCGGGCGCGCGCGAGCGCGTACCTTCGTCTCCCCATCGTCGAGCACCGCCGCGATGCGTGCGAAGATCGCGCGGACCTTCGCCGTGGCGCCTGCGGTATCCGCCTTGCGAAGTCTCGCGCAGAGCGCCCGGTGCAGCTCGACGAGAGGCTTGAGACCGCCGCCCTTCTGCGCGAGCTGCCGCAGCGCGACGCGACCCCGCACGTCCCAGTGCAGGGAATCCCATACGGCGAGGAACGCCCTGTTGCCGCTCGCCTCGATCAGGCGCCGGTGGAAGGCGAGCGCCCCGTCGATGTAGCGCTCGGGATCCGCGAGCGCGACCGCCCGCGCCATCTGCCTCACGTGCTGCTCGAGCTCCTCGAGCAACGCGGGCGAGACGGGCGCTGCGAGCTCGACCGCGCGCTCCTCCATCATGCTGCGCAGCTCGTACGACTCGCGCATCTCCTTCAGGTCCGCGCCGCGCACCCGGGTGCCGCGGAAGCGCTCGCTCGTGACGAGCCCCGATCCCTCGAGCTCGCGCAGCGCCTCGCGGATCGGCGCCTGGCTCACGTTGAACTCGCGCGCGAGCGCGAGCTCCTTGAGCTGCATTCCGGCGGGATAGGTTCCATCGAGGATGCGCTCGATGAGCACATCGCGGATGCGATCGCGCATGCAGGTGCGCTTGAGCGCAGATCCGCTCATTGCCGAGCGACCCTCGCGAGCTGTGAGCGGGTCCAGCCGCCCCCGGTCGCGCGCACGAGCGCGACCGCCGCGTCGAGCTCGTCGACCCGCGCGGCGAGCACGGCTTGCTCCGCCTGGAGCGCCGCGGTGTGAGTCGTCGTCACCTCGATGTAGTCCGCAACGCCCGCCGCATAGCGCTCGTCCGCGTGGTGGGCCGAGCTCGCCGCGGATTTCGCCGCCGCGCGATCGGCGGTGAGCTCGTCGGCGATGTGGTGCCAGGCCGCAAGGCTGTCCTCGACCTCCTGGTAGGCCGTGAGGGTCGTCTTGCGGTAGGCGGCGACCGCCTCGTCGTACGCGGCCCACGCTTCCCGGGTGCCCGCGAGACGCGCTCCGGCATCGAGGAGGGGCAGCTGACCCGAGGGGCCCACCGACCACATCCGGCTCGGTGCCGCAAGCCAGCTCGATGCCGCGGTACTCTCGAATCCCGCGATTCCGCTCAAGCTGAACGCCGGGAACCACGCGGCTCGCGCCACGCCGATCTCAGCGTTGGCGGCCGCGACGTTGCGCTCGGCTTCGGCCACATCGGGGCGGCGCTCGAGCAGCGTCGAGGGCAGGCCCGGAGCAATCGGCGGCGGCGCGCCCGCGAGCGCACCGGGGCGCAGAGTGAAATCGGAGGCAGGCTCGCCGACCAGCACGGCGATCGCGTGCTCGAGCTGTGCCCGCGCGAGGCGCACGGCCGCGAGCTGGCTGCGCGCGTTCTGGCGCAGCGTGTCGGCCTGATCCACGTCCGTTGCCGCCGCAATGCCTTCCTCGTAGCGATTGTGGGTGAGCTCATAGGCACGGTCGTAGTCCTTGATCGTGTCCTCGAGGAGCTGCGTCGTCGCGTCCGCGCCGCGCAGCGAGAAGTAATCGCTCGCGAGCTGCGCCTGCAACGAGAGCTGCACGGATGCGAGATCGGCGGCGCTCGCCTCGGCCTCCGCACCCGCGGCGGCAGCCTGGTTGCGCAAGCGGCCGAAGAGGTCGATCTCCCAGGAGAGATCGAGGTCGGCGAGGAAGTCGTTGTACGTCACGGGCTTGTTGCCGAAGATGCCCGCGAGCGGCGCATTCCCGGAGACCCGCTCGCGAGTGGGCGCTGCGCTCGCACCGACCGTCGGGAAAAGGCTCGAATGCGCACCGAGGGCGACGGCACGCGCCTCGCCGTAGCGCGCGACGGCGGCGCGGAGGTCCGGATTCGACTGCGCGAGCCGTTGTTCGAGCGCATCGAGCGTCGGCTCCTCGAACGCTTGCCACCACGCGCCGCGGGGCTGCGCATCGGCCGGCTTGGCTGGCAGCCACTGCCCCGCCTCCTTGAACTGTGCGACGCTCGGGGCCGCCGGGGGCTGGTAGCGGGGCGCGAGCGAGCACGCGGCGCCGAGGACGACCGCCGCGCACGTGAGGATGCGGGCGGCGCTGGCGCGAGGTGTGGGGGCGCGTGACGTGCTCACGACCGGGCCACCTCCCGCGGAGCCGTTCGCTTGACCACGCGGACGGCAGCGCCCTGCGTGAGCGAATCCGGCGGACTCAGGATCACCTCATCGTTCGCCCCGACACCGGCGGTGACCTCGATGGCCGACCCGAAATCGCGCCCGATGGTGACCGGCTTCATCACCACGCGGTCGTGCGCATCGACCGTCGCGACGTGTAGCCCGTCGCCGCGGAACAGCAGCACATTCGCGGGCAGCTCGAACGACTGACCACCTGCTCCCGGCGGCAGCTCGAAGTGCACCTCCGTGTAGGCGCCCGGCAGCAGCTCGCCATTTCGATTGTCGACGAAGAGCTCGACCATGAGCGTACGGGTCGCGGTGTCGATCGCGTTGGAGGTCGTGTCGAGCCGCGCCACGTACGTCTGGTGTGGGCGATCCGGGAAGTGCAGCTCCGCCGCGAGTCCCGCACGCATCGTCGCCGCGTAGTTCTGCGGGACGCGCACGTAAAGACGCAGGCGGCTCATGTCCGCGATGCGGAACAACTCCGGCCCCGTGCCGCTTCCGGCGTTGATGAGCTGGCCGATGTCCGTCTCGCGCGCCGTGATCACCCCGTCGAAGGGCGCGACGATCCGCTCGAACCCCGTGAGCTCGCGCAGCCGGTCCACGTTCGCCCGCGCCGCCTGTACCTGCGCATCGCTTGCCGCGGCGGCGCTGATTTTCTCGTCGGCTTCCTGCTTCGACACGGAGTCGCTCTGGCGCAGGTGGCGCCACCGCTCGGCCGTCACATCCGCGATCCTCTGGTTCGCCTCCGCGGTGGCGAGGTTGGCCTGCGCCTGCCGCAGCTGCTGATCGACCTCGGGGGATTCGATCTGCGCGAGGAGCTGCCCCTTGCGCACCGGGGTTCCGATGTCGACGAGCCAGCGTCTGAGATACCCGCTCGTGCGGGCGTAGATGGGCGCCTCGTAATTGGCCTGCAGATTTCCGGGCAGGACGAGCTCGGCCGAGGTGCCGAGGGGTTCCGGCCGGGTGGTCGCCACATCGACGAGCGCCTGCGCCTCGGTCGCCTCGCTGAGCTTCGCCGCCGCACGGTCGTGCGAATAGACCGACCATGCAAGCGCGCCAACCACCAGTACGGCGACGACGGTGCCAACAGCCCTCCTGCGGCGCGCCGTGCGCGTCGCGGCGAAGCCGTAGCCGGTATCGTCTGGTCTCAACGGTTGATCCATGAGGTCTTGCTCACTCCCTGGTGGTCGGGGCCATGAAGGGTCGCTGGTCGCGGCCGTGGATGGCCGCGAACACGGCCGGCACGAAGACAAGCGTGGCGACCGTCGCGAGCGCGAGCCCACCGATCACGGCGCGGCCGAGCGGTGCGTTCTGCTCCCCGCCCTCGCCCATGCTCAGGGCCATCGGAACCATGCCGATCATCATCGCGAGGGCAGTCATCAGCACGGGACGGAATCGCGTGACGCCCGCATCGAGCGCCGCCTCGAGGGCGGTGGCGCCCGCGCGCATGCGCTCGCGCGCGAAGCTCACGACGAGAATGCTGTTCGCGGTTGCAACGCCGACCGACATGATCGCCCCGGTGAGCGCCGGGACGCTGAGCGTCGTGCCGGTGAAGAGCAGCATCCAGCCGATGCCCGCAAGCGCTGCCGGCAGCGCGGTGATGATGATGAAGGGGTCGGTCCACGACTGGAAATTGACGACGATCAGCAAGTACACGAGCACGATCGCTCCCGCGATGCCGATGGCGAGTCCCGTGTACGAGGCGAGCATCGTCTGCACCTGGCCGCGCAGCAGGATGTGGGTGCCGCGCGGCAGCTTGCCGTTCCAGTCGGTGATCTGCCTGCGGATGTCGTGGGCCACCGAGCCGAGATCGCGACCCTGCACCGCGCCGAAGATGTCGATGATCGGCTGGGCGTCGTAGTGGGAGACGACGGCGGGGCCGAAGCCGCGCGTGATCGTCGCGAGACCGCCGAGGATCTGGGTCTCCCGGGGGGTGTCGAGCGGCACGTTCTCGAGGTCCTGCAGGGACGTCATCCGGTACTGCGGCGCCTGCGCGACGAGCGGATAGGAGATGCCGTTCTCGGGATTGAGCCAGAAGGCCGGCGCGATCTGGCTGCTGCCCGAGAGCGTGAGCAGCAGGTCGTTCGCAATGTCCGCCTGCGTGAGGCCGAGCTGCTCGGCGCGGGTGCGGTCGGTGTTGACGCGCAGCTCCGGCCAGTTGAAGAGTTGCTGGATGCGCAGGTCCGCAAGGCCGGGCACGCGGCGCAGCGAATCGAGCAGCCGGTCGGCGATGTCCCGGTTCTTCGCGCTCGGCCCGACGATCTGCACGTCGATGGGCGCGGGCGCCCCGAAGTTGAGGATCTGGCTCACGATGTCGGCCGGCAGGAATGCGAAGCTCGCCCCCGGGAACTGTGCGGGGAGGCGACTGCGCAGCTCGGCGACGTAGCGCGCGGTGGGCGCGTGATGCGGTGTGAGGGAGAGCAGAATGTCCGCATCGCTGCTGCCGACCGTCCCCGAGTTGTCGTAGGTCATGTTGATGCTCGAGACGGGCAGCCCGACATTGTCCACGACGCTCGCGATCTCGCGGGGCGGGATCACCTCGCGGAGCGCCACCTCGACGTGATCGACGAGCGCGGCGGTATCCTCGACCCGCATGCCGGTCGGCCCGCGCACGTGCAGCTTGATCTGCCCCGCATCCACCGCCGGGAAGAAGTTCCTGCCGAGCAGCGGATAGACGACCATCGAGGCTGCGACGCATGCGAGGAAGACGGTGATGAATCCGCGACGGTGCGCGAGCACGCGAACGAGAAGCCCCCGGTACCCCTCGCGAAGGGCGGCAAAGCGCGCCTCGAATGCGAGCTGCAAGCGCTTGAACGGACCTGGGTGGGCTGCAGCCGCCTGCTCCTCCTCGTGGGTGCGCAGCCAGTACTTGGCGAGCGTGAGGACGAGCGTGCGGGAGAGCACGTAGGAGGTGAGCATCGCGAACACGACGGCTTCGGCCATCGGCACGAAGAGGTAGCGTGCCACGCCCGAGAGCAGGAACATCGGCACGAACACGATGCAGATCGAGAGCGTTGACACGAGCGCAGGCACGACGATCTGGCGCGCGCCATCGATGATCGCAGGCTCCACGTCCTTGCCCTGCTCGAGATAGCGGTTGATGTTCTCGATCGTGACGGTCGCGTCATCGACGAGGATGCCGACCGCGAGCGCAAGTCCGCCGAGCGTCATGAGATTGAGCGTCTCGCCGAGCGCATCGAGCATGATGACCGAGGCGAGTATCGAGAGCGGAATCGAGATGGTGACGATCAGCGTGCTGCGCCAGGTGCCGAGGAAGAGCAGGATCATCAATGCCGTGAGCGCCGCCGCAATGACCGCCTCCGTCGCGACGCCCCGGATCGCAGCGCGAACGAAGACCGACTGATCCCCGGTCGGCGTGATGGACGCGCCCTCGGGCAAAAGCTCGCGAGCGCGGGGCAGGCGAGCCCGGATCGCATCGACGATGCTGAGCGTCGATGCCGAGCCGGTCTTCTGAATGGTCATCAGCACCGCGCGCCGGCCGTTCACGCGCACGATATTGGTCTGCGGCGGATGGCCGTCGTGCACGAAGGCCACGTCGCGCAGGTACGTGACGGTGCCGTTCTTGCTGCGGATCGGCAGATCGTTGAGCCGCTCGACCGTGAGAGGGCTGCCGTTGAGCCGCACGTCGTACTCGGTGTCGCCGATCTTCTCCGTGCCCGCGGGAACGATCAGATTCTGATCGGCCAGGGCGCTCTGCACGTCGTTCGGCGAGAGCCCCTGGGCGCGCAGCGCCGAGGGCCGCAGGTCCACCTGGATCTGCCGCGTGGCGCCGCCGAAGGGGTAGGGCACGGAGGCTCCGGCGACGGTTGCGATCTGCGCGCGCATGACCTGGTTGCCGAAGTCGAACAGCTGCGCCTCGGTCAGCCGGTCGCTCGACATGGCGAGCTGGATGATCGGCACGCTCGAGGCGTTGTACTTCAATATGAGCGGCGGCTGGATGCCCGGGGGCATCTGCTTCAGCGAGATCTCCGAGAACGCGGTGACCTGCGCCATCGCAAGATTGATGTCGACGCCCGGCTGGAAGAACAGCTTGATCACCGTCATGCCGGGGTAGCTCTGGGACTCGACGTGCTCGATGTCGTTGACGAGCGTCGTGGCGTAGCGCTCGATCTGACCGGTGATGCGCCCGGCCATCTCATCGGGCGGCATGCCGGCGTACTGGAACGTCACCGCAATGATCGGAATGCGGATCTCCGGGAAGATGTCGGTCGGCATGCCGGCCTTGAGCGGGGTCCCGAAGATGACGAGCGCGCCGATGAGCGGCAGCAGAACCGCAAGGACGATGAAGGTATAGGGGCGCTTGAGCGCCACCTGAATGATCCACATGGCTCGGATTCCCTGAACCGGTCGGCGCGGGGTCCCGCACCTGCTCGGAGGCGAACTTCTCGATTATCGATAATTTTCGGCCCGGCGCAAGGGCTCGACCGTCCGTGCCGCGGTTGATGTCAGCGTTGTCACAATCGCGAGTGCACAATCAGGGTGCGGAGGTGAGCGGCGGCGCATGACCACGGTTCGACACTTGCTTTGCACTGCGCTGGTGCTCTGCACCGCGCTCCTGTCCGCGCACGGTGCGCAGCCCCCCGGCCCCGGAGTGGGACGCGGCGTCTCGTTCGGCGCGAGCGCGGGGACGGGGGATTGGCCGCCGCCCGAGGCTCGCGTGAGCTGGACCGCAGCACGCCACTCCCACTCGCCTGCGGTCGAGCTTCACGGGCGAGTCCACCACTCACGCGCCTCAACGGCAACGAGCCGGCGGTCGAGGTGCTCAATCTGCTCGCCGATGCCGAGGCGTGCCCTTACGGCGCTGCGACTCACTCCTACGGCGTCGCGACCTGGCGTGAGCGGCCGGACCGATGCAACGTGATCGGCACCCTCGGCAATCACGAGTTCGACGGCGGAGTGCCCGAGCTGCTGCGTCTGCTCGGGGGAGGCACCGCGGCGGCGGGGCCCTTCCTCGAGAAGCGCTATCGCGGCAGCCGTGTGCCGTACCTCTGTGCCAACGTGCGCGATCGCCGCACGGGACGGCTCATCCTGCCTCCCTATGCCGTCGTGGTGGTAGCCGGCATTCCGATCGGTGTGATCGGCGCGGTGCTGCGCGAGACGCCCACGATTGCCCCCGCCCGGGAGACGCGCAATCTCGAGTTCCTGGACGAGGCCGAGTCGCTCAGGAAAACCGCTCGTGGTGCTCGACGCACGCCGCCATGCGCCCGAGCAGCAGATCTCTTTCGCGGACGTTCTGCGTGAGAGAGGCGGCGCGCGCGAACTCTGCGCGCGCCTCCTCCAGTCGGCCGAGTTTCTCGAGGAGGTCCCCGCGCACGCTCGGCAGAAGATGGTAGCTCGCGAGGCGCGGCTCGCTACGCAGCTCGTCCACGATCTCGAGAGCGGCCACGGGGCCGTAAGCCATCGAGACCGCGACGGCGCGATTGAGGCTCACGACCGGGGAGGGGGTCAGTGCGGCAAGCGCGTCGTAGAGCGCGACGATGCGCTTCCAGTCGGTCTCCTCGGGCGCCGTAGCGCGGGCGTGACAGGCGGCGATCGCGGCCTGCAGCGCGTACGGGCCGAGCACCCCGCCGCTCGACTCCGCGCGCGCGAGCGCGGTGAGTCCCCGGCCGATCATGAGCCGATCCCAGCGCGATCGATCCTGTCTCAGCAGAAGAATGGGTTCGCCCGCCTCATCCACGCGGGCGCCGAAGCGCGAGGCCTGGATTTCCATGAGGGCGACGAGCCCGTGGGCCTCGGAGTCCCCCGGCGTGAGCTCTGCGAGGACCCTCCCGAGGCGCAGGGCCTCCTCACACAGGGCCGGTCGCATCCAGTCCGCTCCGGCGGTCGCGGCGTAACCCTCGTTGAAGATCAAATAGATCACCTCGAGCACGGCGCCGAGACGGGCTGCGCGCTCCGCCGCCCCCGGCGCCTCGAAGGGCACGTGCGCCTCGGTCAAGGTGCGCTTGGCGCGCACGATGCGCTGCTGAATGGCTGCCTCGGAGACGAGGAAGGCGCGAGCGATCTCGGCGGGCATCAAGCCGCCGAGCAAGCGCAAGGTCAAGGCGACACGCGCCTCGAGCGCGAGCACCGGGTGGCACGAGACGAAGATGAGCCGCAGCAGGTCATCGGCGATATCGTCGTCCGCGGCGGCCGCCGGATCCGCGGGCGCAGCGGGTTGCAACTCCGGATCGTGGGTCATGGCGGCCGTCTTCTCCCCGGAGAGCTTCGTGTGCCGCAGCTGATCGATGGCGCGGTTCTTCGCTGTCGTCATGAGCCAGGCGGCGGGATTCTCGGGCAGGCCGCGCAGCGGCCACTGCTCGAGCGCGGACACGAAGGCATCCTGGGCGATCTCCTCGGCACGCCCGACGTCCCGCAGCATGCGGGCGAGCTTGGCGATGATCTTGGCGGACTCCATGTGCCAGATCGCCTGCAGGGTTCGATCGACGACGCCGGTCATTGAAAGCAGGGCCCGAGCTCGCGCACCTCGATCGTGGCCCATTCGGCGGCAGGGCACTCCCGCGCGAGCGCGATCGCCTGCTCGCGCGTCTCGCAGGTGAGGAGAAAGAAGCCGCCGATCATCTCCCGCGCTTCCGCGAACGGTCCGTCGAGAACCGCCGGGGCGCCCGCGCGGAGGGTCACGCGCGCCGCCGCGGCATCGGATTTGAGGGACTGACCGAGCGTGAGCAGGCCGCGGCGCTGCAAGTCATCGCTGTAGCGAAGCATGCGCTCGTAGAGCTCCCGCCCCTCGCGCTCGGTCCGCGCTTGGCGCTGTCCGTGCGGCTCGATCACCAGAAGCATGTAAGCCATCATGTGCCTCGCGATTTGAGCGAATCGAGCGGCTTGCCGCAGTTGACCATCCAGGGGATCCCGAACCGATCGACGCACCCGCCGAAGCGGCGCGCCCAGAAGGTTTCCCCGAACGGCATGGTGATCGTACCGCCCTTTGCGAGCGCGTTGAAAACGCGCTCCGCCTCGGCCGGATCGTCGGCCTCCACCATGAGGCTGAATCCTGCCGGTTGATGGTAGTGCTCCGCAGGAGGATCGGCGCCGAGGATCGCCCGGCCGCCGAAATCGAGCCGCGCGTGCGCGATCCTGTCGCGCTGGTCCTGCGAGACCTGACCACCCATCGGCGTCTCGCCGTAGGTCATCGAGAAGACGATCCGCCCGCCGAGGATCTCGGCGTACTCCTTGAAGGCCTCGCGACAGTTGCCCTTGAAATTGAGATGTGGAATCGCTTGCATGCGTCGTCTCCTGACGGATCGAGGTTCAATGAGCGGCCTCGTGCTGGGGTTGCGCGGCCGCGAAGTCTCCGGGCTCGAACAGGGGGCGTAGCTCGATCTCGGAGTCCGTCGGCATCGGGTTCGGACAGCGCTTGATCCACTCGAGGGCCTCCTCCATCGATCTCACTTGCCAGAGCCAGAATCCGGCGACCAGCTCCTTCGTCTCGGTGAAGGGGCCGTCGATGACCGCACGAGCCGTGCCGGAGAAGCGCACCCGCTTGCCGCGGCTGCTCGGCTTGAGGCCCTCGGCCGCGAGCAGCACGCCTGCCTTGATCAGCGCCTGGTTGTACTCGCCCATCGCGCGCAGCAGGGACTCGCTCGGCAGGACACCCGCTTCGCTGCTTGCCGTCGCCTTGACCATGACCATGACCTTCATCGCCTCTCTCCCATGCGGTGCCGTGAGGGCTCGACCACTGCTATGACGAACCGGCGCTCCGCGGATCGACAGCGGCACCGAGGCGTGCGACGGCAGGACCGCGCGATGAGCCGGCGACGAGCCGGCGCGAGGTTGCGGGGCTCAGCGCCCTTTGAGCAGCGCGTCCCGAACCTTGGGGGTCGTCGCCATGTCGATGCACGTCCACGCCATGGCGAGCGCGCCATCGCAGAGCGCCTTGTCGGCATCGGGCGTGACACAGTGCGCGGCGAACTGCGGCTGGTGGTTGACCGCAGGCAAGGAGTTGATGCCGATCATGGGATGGATCGACGGGACCGCGAGCGAGACGTTCCCCATATCGGTCGATCCCGTCGGTCGCGTCTCCCATTCGCCGAGCGGCCGGAACGGCCGGCCCAGCGCTTCGGAGTTGTCCTTGTAAAGCGCGGCGAGCGTCTCGTCATGGCGCACCTCGGCGTAGGGCTTGTCGCCGCCCACGATCTTGACCTCTGCACCCGTTGCGAGGCCGCCCGCCTCGAAGCAGCGATAGACCCGCTTGCGCAGCTCGGTGAGCTCGGCGAGCTTCTCCGAGCGGATGATGTAGCGTGCGGAGGTATGCGCCGGAACGACGTTGGGCGCAACACCGCCCTGCGTCACGATGCCGTGGATGCGGTCGGTGGAGCGGATGTGCTGGCGGAGCAAGCCGATCGCGGTCTGGGCGATCGTGAGCGCATCGGCCGCATTGATGCCGAGCTCCGGAAAGGCGGAGGCGTGCGACTCCTTGCCCGTGCAATGTACGTCGAACATCGAGGCGGAGATCAGGTTCGCCCGCAGCATGTCGAACGGTGCTGGATGGATCATCATCGCCGCGTGAATGCCCTCGAAGGCGCCGCGCTCGAGCAGGAGAATCTTCCCGCTCGCGTTGCCGACTTCCTCCGCCGGGGTGCCGATCACGCTCACGGTCAGGCCGGCGTCGTCGGCCACCTTGGCGGCCGCCATGGCGGCGCCGAGCGCTGCGGCGGCGATGATGTTGTGGCCGCAGGCGTGGCCGATTCCGGGCAGGCTGTCGTACTCCGCGCAGAGGGCGACGTGCAGGGGTCCGGACCCCAGCCGTGCGCGAAATGCGGTGGGGAGCTTGCAGATCCCCTTTTGCACCGCAAAGCCAGCCTCATCGAGGGCGTCGCAGAGCCAGGACGAGGCCCGCTCCTCCTCGAATCCGACCTCGGGATGCGCGTGGATGCGGTGGCTCAGCTCGATGAGCCCGTCGCGGGCGATCTCGAAGCGCTCTTGCGCTGCGGCCTTCGCGTCCATAGTGGCCTTTCGCGATTTGTTGTCGTGCGCCGAGCATAGCACTGGGGGCTGCGGGGAGCGGGCATCACCCCACCGGGGACCCCGTCAGCCGGAGCAAGCGGCGCGCGCCCCGCGCGCTGCTTCACCAGTGGCGGAAGGCCGTCGGCCGCCCACTCAGCATTCTCGCGGGCAGGAAGAACAGTGCGGCGAGCAGCGCGAAGACACCCTCGAACACGATGCCGAGCAGGCCGAACGGGAGGAGCAACAGCCACAGGATCGGCCAGACGACGAGCGCGAGCAGTGCGAGCGGCCAGCACAGCACGAAGAGAATCAGCCAAAGGAGAAGCTTGATCATACGGCCCTCTCGTCAAACATCGAGCGACTGACCTTGCAGGCGCTGCCCCAGGCTGTGCAGCGCCGTGGACAGATGCTGCAGGAAGTACTGCACTTCGGCCCAATGCCACCACGCGACCCACACGAGTGCAACGATGAGCGTCGTCCAGACCACCGCACCCCAGAGCGCGAGCCAGGCGTGACTCGCCGGACCATAATACGCGTGGCGCGACAAATGGATCGGCGCGGTCACGATCTGATAGAGAATGATGGCTGCCACGATCGCGACCCAGAGCGGAATGTGCGGCGGGAGCACCCATCCGAGAACGGCGTGCGTCGCGACGAGCGACACGATCGTCACGATCAATGCCACGAGGAACGCGGCGCTGATGATCGCAAAGAGCGGAAAGAGAAGTCCGCCGAGAATGTGCGCGGCGCGACTCGCGTTATCGACGGGCGGTCCATAGGCTGGCGGCACGGCGTAGCCGGGGCGCTGGGATCTGCGCCAGTAGCGCGCCTGGGCCCGCCACTCTCGCTGTTGGGCTTTCCAGAACCGTCGCTGCTCGCGCCATTGACGCCGCCAGTGCTGGCCGCCCTTGAACTGCGCGTAGTGCTGCTTGGCTCGATCGATGAGCTCCTGCGCATTGAATGCCCAGCCGTGCGCGGCCGCGTGCTCCTCGGGAGTCTCCGCGTACGGCACGACGAACATCATGACGAGGTACGCGACGATCCAGAACCCTCCCGTGAGCAGCACCAGCACGACGAAGATGAGCCGCACGATCGTCACATCGATGTTGAAATACGCGGCGAGGCCGTTGCAGACCCCGCTGATCATGGCGCCCTCGCGAATCTGATAGAGACGCTTGGCGGCGTCCGCGGGCCTCGGCCCCGCTCCCGCCGAGCTCCCAGGGGGTGACTGCGCGGCTGCGCCTGCCCCCGAGGCTTGCGCCTCCGCTCCGCCATCGACGGGTCCCATCTCGCGGATGACCTGCTGCACCTCCTCGGAGGTGACGACCGTCTTGTGCGGGTTCAGATATCCGCCACACTTCTCCGCAATCGCCTGCTCGAGATCGGCGAGGATCTCCGCCTTGTCCGGATTGTCGGCGAGACGAGCCTCGGCGGTCGCGAGGTAGGCGCGGAGCGCCTCGTAGCCCTCCTGCTCGAGCTGGTAGGAGTTCCCGTTCAGGCTGATCGTGATGACGGGGCGCATATCATTTTCCCAGGCTGTCGATCGTCTTGTTGATGGTGTCCCAGTAGGCGGTGAGCTCCGCGAGCTGTGCGCGACCCTTCGCCGTGAGCTCGTAGTACTTGCGCGGAGGTCCGGCCTCGGATTCCTTCCACTCGTAATCGACGAGTCCCTCGCGACGCATCCGGCTCAAGAGTGGGTAGAGCGTCCCCTCCTGGGTTGCGAACTCGGTCCCGGCGAGCGTGCGCAACATGTCGGCGACGTACACCTTGTCGGCCTCGACGATCCTCAGGATGAGGAACTCGAGGAGCCCCTTGCGGATGGGTCCGAACCGCTCGTTGGCGGACTCGGGCGTGGCTTGCGCGTGTGGACTCACAACGGAGCAGTAACCTTCCTATGAGCTGCTACCTTTTTATCACAAGGTAGCTTGATACGCAACACGAAGGGCCCGTCGCGTGCCACTCGGACTTACGGACGATGGCGAGTCACTGGAACTTGAGGTGCTCGCTGAAGAACGGCACGACCTTGGTCTCGAGGCGCTGCTGAATGTGATCGATATGATTGCCGCCGTAGATCTGCTCGACGTGCGGGACGGCGAACGTCGTCAGTATCCGATCGAGCGACTCGACCGTGTGCGCGATGCCGACGTCACGATCGCCGGCGTCGAAGCCGAGCGCATCGTAGGTCTTAAGATTCGGGATGTACTGGTAGACCATCGCGAGCGGGGCGTTCGCGGCCCATGCAGCGATCACCTCGGGCACGGGCTTGCCGTTCTCGATCGGCAGGTCGAAGAAGCGTGGCGCGTTGCGCGGGTCGGGCGACCAGGCCGCCGCCGAGGCAAGCATGGCCTTGGTACCGAAATCCGCCTGGGCGATCTGCGCGGCCGATTGCACCTGCGCCGCGCGCGCCATGAGCCCGGCGCTCGGGGATAGGTTGGCATCGAGGCAGCAGGGACTCAGCGCGTAGATGCTCGAGAACACCTGCGGGAACTTCATCGCGAGGCGAAGCGCGCCGTAGCCCCCCATCGAATGACCGGCAAGTCCCCGGCTCGCCCGCTCGGCCAAGGTCCGGTAGTGCGCATCGATGAACCTCACGAGATCCCTGGTGACGAACGCTTCCCAGTTCCCAGTGACCACGGAGTTCGAGTACATGCTGCCCCAGTACTTCGTGAAGGCGTTCGGCATCACGAAGATCATCTCGCGCGCGCCGTGCGCGTCCGCTTGATCGACGGCTCGGGGTAGATTCACGAAGTGCAGACCCGGACCGCCCGAGGTGAACCAGCGAGTATCGGAGTCGGTGAATCCGTGCAGCACGTAGACGACCGGATAGCGCCGGCTCGTCTGGCTATCGTAGCTCGGGGGCAGATAGATCGACACGTCTCGATCGGGCGAGTCTCCTTCGAGGTTTCCGACGAGCGAGTCGCCGTGCACGCTGATGCGCTCGATGCGACCCGCGGTGTGCCCGGCCCGCTCCTGCGGGTGGGCGGGTAGAGCGAGCAGCGCGGTGCCGAGCGCGAGTGCGGGCGCGATGAGGTGTGTCGTGTGCATGATTTGCCCCTGGGGTACTGCACCCTGCCGGCAGCCCGCGAGCGTATAGAGTGGGTAGATGGCAGCGACCTCGTCAAGCCAGCCGGCTTCGGCCGTCACCCTCGGTGCCCCGGCCGCGCCGCAGCTCGAGGATGCGCTCGCGGATGCCCGAGCTGGCAGCGACGTCGCCTTCGCGCAGCTGATCCGCGCTCATGAGCGCTCGGTGTACAGCCTTGCATGGCGCGCGCTCGGCAGCGCCGCGGAGGCCGAGGAGCTGGCACAGGATGTCTTTCTGCAACTGTACCTGGACCTCGCTCGCATCGAGTCCGTGGAGCATCTGGGGCACTGGCTGCGGCGCATCGCGAGTCATCGGGTGATCGACCGCCTGAGACAGCGCGAAAGGCGTCCGAGCACCCAGCCGCTCGCGATCGACGAGTGTGCGGTGGGCGTGGGCGGACTTGCCGAATCCGCCGAGCGAGATCCACTCCTCGCGCGAGAGCTGGCGCGGCTCGTTGCGGAACTCCCGGCCATCCCGCGCCTCGTTCTCATTCTGCGCTTTCAGGAGGATCTCGATCCGCTGGAGATTGCGCGCGTGCTCGACACTTCGGTCAATACCGTCAAGAGCCATCTCAGACGATCGCTCGTGAGACTTCGCGCCGGGCTCGGCGATGGGGGCGCGCCATGAACGATCGCGACCGCCCCCCGCTCGAGCAGCGGCTCCGCAAGGCGCTGCGGCCCGTCGAGCCGCCCGCCGGGTTCGCGCAAAGCGTGATGACGGCGCTCGCCCGCGCGCGCGCGGCTGCGGCCTCGGCCTCGACTCGCGCGACACGCGGTGCCGAGGAGCGCCGCTCGATGGGCACGGCCTGGCTCGCGACGCGCCGACCGTGGCTTGCGGCCGCCGCCTCCCTCGTCCTCGCCGTGGTACTCGTGGGGGCGGGGCTCTGGGGCTCCCATCGGGCGCAGGAGCTTCGCGCCCGCGATGCGCGCGCGCAGGTGCTCGAGGCACTGCGCATTTCCAGCCAAACACTCAATGCGGCGCTCCACGCCAGCGTGGATCCGCGCCGCTCCGGATAACCAGGAGGAGATGAACATGAGAGGTTCTGGGTCGACTGCCGCCATACGCCTGCTCGCCGCAGGCGTGCTGCTCGCCGCGCCGCTCGCCTCGTTCGCGCAATCCGGCCGCATCGAGCTGCCGAGCTTCGCGGGGCTCGAGAAGAAGGCGGTCAGCTCCGTCAACATCAGCCTCGATCTGCCGCTGCTCAAGCTCGTCGCCGCGCAGATGGACAATGGTCCGGATGATGCGCCGGTCAAGGCGGTGCTGGACGGAATCGAGGGGATCTACGTGCGAAGCTTCCAGTTCGCAACGGACCACGCCTATCCGGAGGAGGAGGTGGCTCGCGTGCGCAGCCAGCTCGATGCGGCCGGCTGGATGAAGCTCGTCTCGGTGCACAACAACGGGCAGAACGGGAACGTCGAGGTTTGCATGCGCCGCGACGGCAATCGCATCGAGGGGCTCGTGGTCCTCGCGACGGATCCGCGCCAGTTCACCATCGTGAATCTCGTCGGCTCCGTGGACCTCGCGAAGCTCAGCCAGTTGCAGGGCAAGTTCGGAATTCCAAACCTGCGCCTCGGACAGAAATCATCGGGCTCCTAGCGCCCCGCCTCACAGGGGGCTGCCGGTCAGCGGCTCATCGGGCGTCGTGAAAGATGATGCCTGCCGTGTAGCGCTCTCCGGAGCGCAGCCGGCTCACTCCGTGGCGCACGTTGACCCGATAGGCGCCGCGCTCGCCCGCTACCGGTCGATGATGCACCGGGAACACTACCCCATCTCCTCGCGAAAGCTCGACGACCTCCGCGCGCGACTGGCGACGCGGCCGCTGCTCGACGAGCACGAACTCCCCGCCCGTGAAGTCCCGGCCCGGCTCGGAAAGCAGGAGCGTCACCTGCAGCGGAAACACGTGTTCCCCGTAGAGATCCTGGTGCAGGCAGTTGTAATCGCCTGCCCCGTATCGAAGCAGAAGCGGCGTCGGTCGAGCCTGGCCGCTGCGGCGGCAGCGCGCGAGGTAGGTCGCGTGATCCACGGGGTAGCGCGTCGGAACGCCGAGCGCCTCATTCCAGCGATTGGCGATCGGCGCGAGCCGCGCGTAGAGCTCCGTTCGCAGGAGGGCGATCGTCTCGGGCACCGGGTAATCGAAGTAACGATACTCGCCGCTGCCGAACCCGTGCCGTGCCATCACGACCGTGCTGCGGAAGCGGCGATCATCCTCGTAGCACTCCGCGAGCGCCGCGGCCTCGGCGGCGTTCAGAAGCGCGCGCACTGTCGCACAGCCGTGCGCAGCGAGCTCCGCCTCGATTCTCGCTGCGTCGAGCATCTCGATTCGCTCCGCGAGCGCGGCGGCTGAGGTTGCAAGCGGCTGAGGCCTGCCCGGATTACGCGACGTCTTCACCGTAGTCGCGGTCGGGGTGGTCCGTTTCTCCCTGGCGCCAGTAGCCCCGCGTCACGAGCTGCGTGCGCGGAAATTGGCGCTCGGCGAGGAGGTGGCGGCGGATGCGCCGCATCGCATCCGCCTCGCAGGCGACGTAGATCCGTCCGGAGCCCGCCGGGAGCTCGAGCCGGCGCACCGCAGCCTCGAGCTCGCGGCCGGCGCTGCTCGGCTCCGGTCCGCGCCGCACCCAGTGAATCTCGGCGGGGGGGCCGTGCGCCTCGAGCGAATGCTCCTCCGCCGCATCGGCCACCTCGAGCACCACCAGCACTCTCGCACCGGGCCGCAGAGTCTCGAGGATCGTGCCGATCGCCGGGATCGCCGTGTCGTCGCCTGCGAGCAGATACCAATCGGCAGCCGGGTCGACGCTGTAGCTGCGCCCGGGTCCTGCAACGGTGAGCGACTGCCCAACGGACGCCTGCTCGGCCCATGCGGATGCGGGGCCCTCGCCGTGAATGACGAACTCCACATCGAGCTCGCGCGCCTCGCGATCGAAGCGCCGCGGCGTGTAGGTGCGCATCGCTCCCGTCTCGAAGATGAGCTTGATGTGCGAGGCCGGCCCGCTCCAGGTGAAGCCGGCGAGCTCCTCGCTCGCGAAGGTGACGCGAACCATCCGCGGCGTGATCCGTCGGACGCGCTGCACCCGTACTGCGTAGCGGGGCTTGCGCGGGCGGCTGCCCTCGCTCGGCGGGCGCGCTGTGGACGGTTGCTCGAGCATTGCCTTCAGATGATCCGGTTCGAAGCTCGTGCGGGGAGGAGACGCTAGCGCGCGGCGCGCGGCGCCGCACCGCTCGCAGCCACCGCGCCCGAGTGGTGCAGCGGGCCGCTCGCGGCCGCCGTGCCCGGGCCGCTCGCGACCGCCGTGCCCGAGTCGCGCGGCTCGCCGGTCCAGATTCGCGCAGTGTTGAGGCTTGAGGTCAGGACGAGCTTGCCCCCGAGATTCATGCGATCCATGCCGTACACGTCGTACAGCGCCTCGAAGGATTGCGCCCCGTGTGCGCTTGCCGTCAGCTGATGGAGCGTCGCGGGTTGGGTCACCGCCTCCGCGGTGTGCATCACCGCCTCGTCGCGGGTGCCGGAGATCACGACGATCTGGTTGCCGGTCGGGCCGGAGAACGTCGCGAAGTAGCCGTAGTCGTGATACTTCTGCTCCCCGAGCGGGACGGCGGCCTGGCTCACGTAACGCTCGCCCGTGGCATGGTCGATGAGCTCGTCGTAGGAGTCGCCCATCGAGAAGCGCGACCCGGCGAACACGAGGTCGTGCAGCATGCCCATCCCGCTCAGATAGCCGATGTACACGACGTTCGCGGACGTGAGCACCGCCGGGCTCAGCTGCGAGGCGAGCGCCACACGGATGCGCCGGTGCGCCGGGGCGAGCAACGGCATCACGTCGCGCAACGCGAAGCCCGCGGAGGTCGGCAGGTAATTGAGCTGCAGGTCGAGATAGCGATCGGCGAGGTCGGGATGCAGCATGAGGTACTGGTCGAGGTCGGCCGGAGAGTTGATCGAGAACTCCCGGATCAAGCGCTTGACCTCCATCGAGCGGTCGGTCTCGCCGAAGATGTAGTAGTCGCCGAGCACGATGAAGATGGTGCGATCGTCGGCGACGATTCGCGACCAGACGGGGCTCTGGCGCAGCCGCGCAAGCTCATCGGGCGCGGCGAACCAGCGCCCATACCCCCACCAGAGGAACGCGAGCAGGTTCGCGAGCAGCGAGATGCCGAGAAGTGCGGGAAGGAGCTTGCTGCGCGGCTGAGGCGCCGCACTCGCCTCCGTCTCCACTTCGGCGACGGGCGCGATCACGAACCGGTAGGCGCCCTTCGGGATGCTGAGTCTGTCGGCCTCGGAGCGCCCGGGGCCTGCGTAGAACTCCTCGAGCTTGCGGCGCAACTTGTGAATGTAGACGCGCACCATGGCATCCTGCGACACATCGAAGCGCGCATCCTTGCCGAAGACATCGATTGCAACCTCGATCTCCTTCGGTGCGCGATCGGTGAGGGAGCATTCGATGAGGAAATCGAACAGGCGCCGGATGAGGCGCGAGCGGCCGAGGACCCCGCTTGCGCGGATGCGTTCGGCATGAGCGTGCAGTTGATGGACATCGAGCATGGGCTCGGTATCCTAGCACGCGCCATTAACGTTAAATAACGCCATCCAGAACAGTAATTTACGGAAGGTTTCCGGGACGCGCGCGGTCTGTCATCTCACGCTTCCACGAAGATGCTGCATACTATCAAGCGAACCTCGCCCCGCGCCGGAACCAGGCGTTGACATGACAATACACACCCCGCGCTCGCAATCCGCTGGAGACCCGCGATGATCCCGGCCTTCTGCAACTGGCTCTCGAACACGCCCGTCAGCTTGGCCATCCAGGACGCGTTGTGGGTCATTCCCACGGTCCAGACGGTCCACATTCTCGCGATTGCCACGGTCATGGCATCGGTCGTGATGGTCGACTTCAGGCTCCTCGGGGTCGCCGGCCGCAGCCAGTCCCTTCCGGACGTGGCCCACCGCTACCTGCCCTGGATCTGGTGCGCCGTGGTCGTGCTCTTGTGCTCGGGAACCATCCTGATCATCGGGGAGCCCGGGCGCGAGCTCTTGAGCGAGGTGTTCTGGGTCAAGATGTCGCTGCTCCTCTGCGCGCTCGCCGTCACCGGGGTCATCCAATACGCGGTGAACCGCGGTACGCAATTCTGGGAGCGCCGCCGGGTGATCGCCTGCGTGACGGCGGTGGCATCGCTCCTGCTCTGGGTAGGGATTCTCGCGGCAGGTCGCTGGATCGCCTACATGGCGCACGGTTGAGACGAGCGGATGCCCACTTCTTTGAACACGTTCCTGAGCAACCTGGAGGCCACATCGGTCGCCACCGCGGTCCGGGAGTCGACGTGGCTCTTCCCGACGATCGAGACGGCGCATGTCCTCTCCATCGTGCTCGTCGTCGGCACGATCATGATCATCGACCTGCGACTGCTCAACGTCGCCTCGCGCCGGCGCTCGGTGAGCGAGCTCATGAACGAGGTGCTGCCGTTCACGTGGGTCGCCTTCGTCTGCGCCGTCATCACCGGCGGGTTGCTGTTCAGCTCCTCGGCGGTGAAATACGCCCACAGTGCGGTGTTCGAGTTCAAGATGTTGATGCTGCTCATCGCCGGCACCAACATGGCCGTGTTTCACCTCGGGGCTTACCGCAAGGTGGCCCTGTGGGATCGCGACGTGATGACACCGACGGGGGCGCGCATCGCCGGTGCACTGTCGCTCGCGATCTGGGTCACGGTCGTCAGCCTCGGGCGGTGGATCGGCTTCGTGACCAACTGAGGGTCACGGCTCGGCGAATACGCTCGGTGCAACGCGCGCGGTGGCGTGCTCGCGCCGCAGGCGCGCCCGGTTCGCGATCAGCCAGTAGCCCGCGAGCATCGTCTTCATGTCCTTGATCTCTCCGCGGCGGAGCCGATTCGCGAATCGGCGGCAGGAGAGGATCGACGTGCGGATGTTCTCCATCTCCGCCGCGTTGCCGTAGACCTCGCTCGCGAGCGGAGCCGTGACCGTCCCGTAGACGAGCGTGATGCTCTCGGAGGTCCCGCCGGGGCTCACGTAGGCGCGCTCGATGATCACGCGGGGCGCCACAAGCTCGAGTCCGGCCTCCTCGCGCGCTTCGCGCACGGCCGCCTCCACCGCGCTCTCACCGGAGTCGATCGCGCCTGCGATGAGCGAGTCGGAGAACGGCGCCTCCCCGGCTGCGAGCATTCCGGGACGCAGCTCGTTCACGAGCACCACCTGATCCTTGCACGGATCGTAGGCGAGAACCGCGACGGCGTGGCCGCGCTCCATGATGAACCGCACGACGCGCTGGCGGCCGCCGGCATGGCGATCCTCCTCGATCTCGTAACGCCTGATCGAGAGAAAGCCGTCGTACTCGGTCGTTACGGCCTTTATTTCGGCCGTGAGCGTTCGATTCCGGGCCATTGCTGTACCACGTGCTTCGAGCTAGGCGCCGCTCGTGCGGCTCCTGCCGCGTGCGGCGCTTGCGCCGCGCGGCAAGATACGCTGAGCTTGGGACACGCACTCAAGAATACGGAGACCTCCCATGAGAATCGCTCTGATTGGCGCAACGGGCAACGTGGGCTCGAAGATCCTCACCGAGGCGCTCTCGCGCGGGCACCAGGTCACGGGCATCGCCCGCAACGTCGAGAAGCTGAAGGGCCGCGCGGGCGTCACACCGAAGCAGGCGGATCTCGCGAACGAGAAGCAACTCGCCGAAGCGATCCGCGGCCACGATGCGGTCATCGTGAGCGTGCGGCATCAGCACAACGACGTGCTGCACGCCTTTGCCGCTGCCAAGGCGGCTGGACTCAAGCGGGTGGTGATCGTCGGTGGAGCGGCAAGCCTCGAGGTCTCCCCGGGCGTGCGTCTGGTGGACACGCCGAACTTTCCGGCCGAGATCAAGGTGGAGGCCCTGCCCGCCGCCGAGGCATTGAAGAGGATCCGCGAGGAGAAGCTCCTCGAATGGAGCTTCGTATCGCCCTCGATCATGCTGGTGCCGGGGGAGAGGACCGGAAAGTTCCGCCTCGGCGGCGACCAGCTGCTGAAGGACGCCAAGGGCGACAGCCGCATCAGCCAGGAGGACCTTGCCGTCGCGATCATCGACGAGCTCGAGAAGCCCGGCCACATCCGCAAGCGCTTCACCGTCGGGTACTGAGCGCCGCTCGGCTACGCGTCCGGAAAGTGGGCTCGCGCCTGCGCCTTGAGCGCTCGCCGGCGCTCCTCGAATGCGAGCCGCTCGGAGGGAGGCTGCTCACCGGGTAATGCGGCGAGCGCCTCCCCGAAGATCTCGCGCAGCTCCTCTTTGAATTCCGGGTGCGTGAAGATGTAGAAGTCGTTGTGCCTCACGCCGCGGAGCACCCGCTCGCCCGCCTCGAGTGGTGGCATGCCGGCGCGGTGATGCAGCTCAGCGAGGCGGGTCATGAACTGCGGATCCGCAGGTCCCGAGGTCGATGCGAGGTGCGCGGGGCGGATCCGGTCGCTTTCGTAGATTGCGCTGTCCACGAGCCCCGGGCAGACGACGGAGACATGGATGCCGAGTGGCGCGACGCTGAAGCGCAGTGCCTCGGAGAGTCCGCGCACGGCGAACTTGGCGCAGGTGTAGATGCCTGCGTTCGGTCCGGCGATGAAGGAGGCCATCGAGGCGGTGTTGACGATATGGCCGCCCTCTCCGTGCTTGCGGATGCGGGGGATGAACGTGTGCACGCCGTTCACCACGCCCCCGAGGTTCACCCCGAGGACCCAGTCCCAGTCGTCATACGTCGCCGAGGCGATGTCGTTGAAGAGATTGATCCCCGCGTTGTTGCACACGAGGTGCACCTTGCCGAAGACGCGCTCGGCCTCGTCGGCTGCCTCCCCGATGGCCTTCCGATCGGTCACGTCGATGCGAATGGGATGCACGCGCCCGCGGGTGCCGGTCCGCGCGAAGTGCTCCATGCTCGCATCGAGGTGGTCCTGCCGGATGTCGGCGATGACGACCTGCATGCCGGCGGCGCAAAACGCCTGCGCCATGCCGAAGCCGAGGCCGCTCGCCCCGCCCGTGATGAAGGCCACTTTGCCTGCAACCTCTTTCATGCCCCTGCTCCAGTCGCGCCGCTCGCGGTTCGTGCACGAGGATGCGCACAATTAACACCTTTCGGGCGAAGGGGCTATGCTCGCTGCGAGCAGCCATGCCGGCGAGGGGACTTGCCTCGATGCTGACGAAGATGGAGCACTACCTCGTCCTCACGGACGACATCGAGGCGACCAAGACGTTTTACTGCCAAGCGCTCGGGATGCGGGAGGGGTTCCGCCCACCGCTCGAGTTTCCGGGGTACTGGCTCTACGTCGGCGACACGCCTTGCATTCACATCGCGGAATGGAGGACCTATACCGCCCATTCCGAGCGCCAGGGCATCCCGGTATCGAAGCGCGCACCGGGCACCGGACCGTTCGATCACATTGCCTTCAATGCTGAGGATTTCGACGGCGTGCTCGCCCGCCTGGAGCGTCATGGAGTCAGGCCAGGCAAGAATATCGTCAAGGGAATGCCGCTGCGGCAGCTGTTCCTCACCGACCCGAACGGGGTGAAGATCGAGATCAACGTGCGCATGCCCCGGGCGAACGACGCCGCGGGCTGATCAAGCGAGGCACCAGCGGTGAATCGACCCCATGAAGAGACGCTGCGCGAGCTGCTCGGGCGCGTGCACGAGCGACTGAGCGGCGCCGAGCGCGTCGATCCCGAATCGCGCCGCCTGCTCGGCGCGCTCACGCAGGATATCGAGCGTGCGCTCGGCGGAGGGGCGCAGCCGGCGCGCCTGGAGCGGGACTCGCTGCCGCGACTCGAGGCGCTCGCGGTGCGCTTCGACGTGGAGCATCCGGCGCTTGCGCAGGTGCTGCGCCAGCTGATCTACGCGCTCGGCAAAGCCGGGATTTGACCCCTCCCGAAACGAGAAAGCCCCGCGCGCGTTGCCGCGGGCGGGGCTGCGGAGCTCTCGGGCGGGGATCGTCAGTCGTCCATGAGGAAGCTGCGCAGCTGCTCGCTGCGGCTCGGGTGGCGGAGCTTGCGCAGCGCCTTCGCCTCGATCTGGCGGATGCGCTCGCGGGTCACGTCGAACTGCTTGCCGACCTCCTCGAGGGTGTGGTCGGTGTTCATGTCGATCCCGAACCGCATGCGCAGCACCTTCGCCTCGCGTGGCGTGAGCTGGGCAAGCACGGAGTGCGTCGTCTCGCGCAGTGACTCCATCGTCGCCTGATCGATCGGGGAGGCGACGGAGGTGTCCTCGATGAAGTCCCCGAGATGGGAGTCCTCGTCATCCCCGATGGGAGTCTCCATCGAGATGGGCTCCTTGGCGATCTTCAGGACCTTGCGCACCTTGTCCTCGGGCATCTCCATGCGCACCGCGAGCTCCTCCGGAGTCGGCTCGCGGCCCATCTCCTGGAGCATCTGCCGCGAGATGCGGTTCAACTTGTTGATCGTCTCGATCATGTGAACCGGGATGCGAATAGTGCGCGCCTGGTCGGCGATCGAGCGTGTGATCGCCTGGCGGATCCACCACGTTGCATAGGTCGAGAACTTGTAGCCGCGCCGGTACTCGAACTTGTCCACGGCCTTCATGAGACCGATGTTCCCTTCCTGGATCAGGTCGAGGAACTGCAGGCCGCGGTTGGTGTACTTCTTGGCGATCGAGATGACCAGGCGCAGATTCGCCTCGACCATCTCCTTCTTCGCGCGGCGGGCTTTCGCCTCGCCGATCGACACCTCGCGGTTGATCTCCTTCAGATCGGCGACGAGCAGATGGTACTGCTGCTCGAGCTGCTCGAGCTTGCGCTGCCGACGCTCGATCTCCTCCTTCATGCGCGTGAGCGCTGCGGAGTACTTCTTGCCCGACTTGATGTGCTTCGTGAGCCAGCGGGCGCTCGTCTCGTTCTTCGGGAAGGTCGCGATGAAGTCCTTGCGCGGCATGCCGGCATCGCGCACCGCGATGACCATGATCTCCTTCTCGAGCTGACGGATCTCCCCGATGTGCGCGCGCAAGTTGAGGATGAGGGCATCGAACATGCGGGGGGAGAGCTTGAGCTCCATGAACTCGGCGGCGAGCTTCTTGCGCAGCCGCAGCGTGCGCGCATCGCTCGCGCCCGACTTCTGGATGCCCGCGAGCACGTGCGTGTAGCCCTTCTGGATCTGCGCGAAGCGCCGCGCGGCCTCCTCGGGATCCGGGCCGGTGTCCACCGCCTCTTCCTCGTCCTCGCCGTCCTCGGATTCCTCCTCGTCCTCGCCGTTCTCGTCCTCCGCGATGAGCTCCATCTTCGTGGGGTTCTGCGGCTGAGCGATCACGTCGGGCGCGTTGGGATCGATGAAGCCGACGATCACGTCCACCAGGCGCGACTGCCCGCTCTTCACCGGCTCGTAGGCCTTGAGGAGAAAGTCGAACGTGGGCGGATACATCGACAGCGCCGTGCGCACCGCATCGAGTCCTTCCTCGATGCGCTTGGCGATGCGAATCTCGCCCTCGCGCGTCAGGAGCTCGACCGTTCCCATCTCGCGCATGTACATGCGCACGGGATCGGTCGTGCGGCCGAGCTCGGCGTCGAGCGCGGCGAGCGCGGCCGCGGCCTCCTCGATCGCCTCCTCGTCGGCCGGTGCGGCAGGCTCGGAGGCGAGCAACGACTCGGTGTCCGGTGCCTTCTCGTACACCGGAATGCCCATGTCGTTGATCGTGTTGACGATGTCCTCGATCTGCTCCGGATCGACGATCTCGGAGGGCAGGTGGTCGTTCACCTGGGCATAGGTGAGGTAGCCCTGCTCCTTGCCGCGGGCAATCAGCAGCTTGAGCTGCGATTGGCGGTCCTCTGACATGACGGGCACGCGGCGTTCGATTCCCAAAATTTTCCTCTCTCCAGCATTCTTCGCGCCACCCCGGGCGCTTTCGCTATCGGGGTGAGTCGCGACAGGCCCCGGAGTTCCCGAAGACACCACACTATCGGCAGGCTTCGTCGCGGCTTCAGTCGTTCTTTTCGACGCAGCGAACACTTTGCGATCCCGAACGGTGGGCGCAGCCGCCTTCTTGAGGGCAGCCGCCTTCACCGGCTTGCCGGGAGGAGTACGTTTGCGGTTGGCGAGGGTTGGCTTCGGCTTGCGTGTCATGGTGTAAGGGGCCCCGGCGCGCGCGGGCGCGTTACAAAATGGGTAGATTGTCCCCTATGTGAGTACCGTGGCGAGGCAACTCAAGGGCAGGTCGGGCAAAGCGCGCCATTCTATGTGAGTCGCGCGAATCTGCCAAATCCTTCACGTTCGCCACGCTCAGGGTCCCGCCGCGCTCGGCCGGTGGCGGGCAAGCTCAAGCGTAAGCTTTTGAATTTCAAGCTTTTCCTCACTCGAAAGCCCCTCGGCTCGGTCCTTCTCGAGGAGCCGGTCGAGCCGGCGACGGTCGCTGTCGCCCAGCAGCCGCTCGAGCGCCTGGCCAAGCTCGCGCTCGGCGGCCGACGCCCCTGGGACCAGCGATTCGGCGGCGGCGAGCCGCGCGAGGTGGGTTCCATCGGGCCGGTCGCGCCATCGCTCGAGCACCTGTCCGGTCGTGCGGACCGGCTCGGCGTGCAGCTCCGCAACGAGGGTCGCAAGCAGCTGGGCACCGGGTTCTTGCACCTCGGAAAGCCCCGCGAGGTGCTCGGCGGGAATGCGCGCGGCGATCTCGGGGAAGTGCAGTAGCAGCCGTATCGCCTGGCGCACGAGGCTGCCCCTGCCGATGCCTGGGGCGGTGCGGCCCCGCTCCCGTGGACGACCGATCGGCACCCCCAGGAGCTCGGCCATTGCAGCGGGAGTGCGCTGAAAGCCGAAAGCCTGTGCCAGGCGCTCGGCGAGGAGCTGCCGGTAGATGCCCTCGGGAATCTGCTCGAGGAGCGGCCGCGCTGCCTCCGCGACCCGTGCGCGCCCGTCGGCACCGCGCGTCGTGATGCGTTCGCCGAGCTCGCGCACGACGTACTCGGAGAGCAGCAGCGCCTCGCGCTCGAGCCGGCGCTCGAAGGCCTCGCGCCCCTCGCGGGCGATGAGCGTGTCCGGATCCTCTCCCTCGGGCAGGAAGAGGAAGCGG